>Ga0310690_10000926_pt1 | contig 56869 bp, 42 predicted proteins | sample AusTroGonzalo_MG_2_FD_207661 | JGI IMG/M metagenome (GOLD analysis project Ga0310690, IMG submission 207661) | Bovine rumen microbial communities from tropical cattle in Woodstock, Queensland, Australia - Gonzalo_04 (v2) (version 2) | ecosystem: Host-associated > Mammals > Digestive system >... | reverse complement strand
GTCGGGCTATTCTCGAATTGCGTATCGCAGAGTGCCTCCAATTTCTCGGCCAACTCTTCCCGGTCCACATCGGGTCGCACCTTAATATATGTGCCAATGTTAGCCCAATGGTTGAAAGGATTGTCTCGATAAGACTGTATCACATACGATTGGCCATCTTCATAATTATACATCACATCGAACTCAGGAAGCAAGGAACTGCCTTTTCCAGCAATGATGCCAACGACGTGCAACGTGTCGTCCTGCACAATCAATGGCAGATTTACTGATTCATTATTCAGTTTGGCAGCCAACTTTTCGGAGATGAAGGCCGCATTGCGCTCCGAAAGCATCTCGGGACTGCCTTCCTTGAACATAACGGGAAAGATGTCGAAGAAATCCACATCACAGACAAACATATTGCCTACGAAGTTTTGCTCGCCAACGTGAATCAGCTGGTCTTGCAGGAAATGGAAATGCGACACGGTTTCTACCTCGGGCAGTTTGCCGTCGATGACTTCTTTCATGCCGTAGCAATTGAGGAATTGTTCTTTATCGCCGACGGTATAGATCCGCTCACGGTCGGGGTTCTCGCGCGTCACGGCGTATTGCTGCACCACATAGCAGAAACTGATGATGACGAAGGCCAGTGCCACACTCAATCCGATGAACTCAATGGCGGTGTAGAGCTTGTTTCGCGACAGGAATTTCAGGTAGGTTTTCATTTATGTTGATTGTTTATTTGTTTAATTGTTGAATTGTTTTAGTGTTTGAGTTTCCCTGCGGGAATGGAGTTTTGCGTTTGGTTTGAAAGGCGGCGGCAGGAACAACTTCAATCTTCGTAACACCACTAGCCGCCGCGGTTAAAAACAACCTCCGACTTCCATTCCCCGAAGGGGAATCTCTCATTGTTCTATATAAGGTGTTCCTCCATAATAATTAACCACACTATTCTTAATAAAGTATTGAAGCCGGGCGTTAAGGTGCTCGGCGAGGGCGTTGAGGTAGTTGTTGGAGGCGGCCTGGTATTCGATGGACGAAATCAAGCCTTGCTCGAAGCGCTTGCTGTTCAGTTGATAGGCCTCCTCTTGCAAGTCGGCGCGGGTGGCGGCTTGGCGCAGGGCGTCGGCACTGCCGTCGCGGTCGGCGATGGCGCGGCGCACCTCGGCCTCCACGGTTTGGAGCGTCTGCTCATAGTCGGCTTGGGCGCGGTCGTAGGCATTCTTCTTCCTTGCGATGTTGGAATGCTTCGAGAGGCGGTCGAAGATGGGGATGCTCAACGAGACCTGGATGTACTCGCCGCCGTTGTTTTTCAACTGGTCGAAATAGGGGGTGGGCACATAGCCTTCCATGCCCGGATAGGTGAAGAAGCTCGACGACCAGCCGCCATAGAGCGACAGCGTGGGAAGCAGTTGCCAACGGGCGGTCTTCAGCGCGAGGCGAGCGTTTTTCATTGTGCCTTCGGCCAAAAGGACCGATGGCATGTTTGATTGGGCAAATGCAACCATTTGTGAAATATCTTCCGTTCGGCTGTCATAATATGGCAGCCCTACAGATGACAGCCCAACGTCCAAATCGTCAATCTTCAACGGTTCCTCGATGGGCCAAAACATCACATCCTTCAGGGTGATCATGGCGTTGTTGAGGTTGTTGCGGCAGGTGGTCAGTTGGTACTGGCGCTCGGCGAGGTCGCTCTGCATCTGCACCACGTCGGCGTGCGACTTCTGGCCCAGTTGTTCTTGTCGTGTGGCGAGTTGCACGGACTTCTCTGCGGTGGCCACCTGCGCCAGCAAGGCCCTCTCCAACTCGGTGTAGTAAAGCACGTTGCAGTAAGCCTCCATCGTGGCGAGACAGATTTGGTCTTCCAGCTGTTGCTCCTTGGTGAAACCCATCAGCTGTGCTGTCTTGGTGATCTTCAGGTTGTTGACGGCCTGGAAGCCATTAAACAAAGTGATACCGCCCGAGAGGCTGTAGCCGTTGTGGAACGAAGTCGTTCGGATATAGGTGTTGGTCTCCGGGTCGATGCTGCGGCCAAAGTTGGCGTAGGCGTATGTGCTGCTGCTAATCTCTGGCGTGAAGGCCGCAAGGATGGCGTCACGGCGGTCGATTTGCGCGTCTCGGTTGTCGGCCTGCTGTATGCGCATCTTGGTGGAATGCTCCACGGCATAGCGCATGCAGGCTTTGAGGTCCATGGTGACGGTGTCCTGGGCCTTGACGTGATTCAAGGCCCCCGGGACCAACATCATTAAAATGAAAAAGGTATGTTTAGCTTTCATCATGCATGTATATAATGATGCATGCGGGTAAGCATAACTCGTGCCAAAGTTGTAAAGTGCTAATTTACAGTGGTTTTAAAAAATGGGGTTTTGTAAAAGTGTAAAGTTTCTTTACAGTGGGTGTAAAGAAATTTTACAGTGAGATTGTCGGAAATCATCGTCAATCCATCCCTGGGAACGGCCTCACAAACACTTTCGGGAACGGCGTCTCAAACTCCATGTCCTTCTTTTTGACGGGATGGTGGAAGCAGAGCTTGTAGGCATGCAGGCACAGACGGCCTAGCGTGTTGTCGTAGGCGCCTGAGTCTGACTTGCCGTATTTCGGGTCGCCCACCACGGGATGCCCGATGTCGGCCATGTGGACGCGGATCTGGTTCTTGCGGCCGGTCTCCAACTGCAACTCCACCAAGGAATACTTGGGCGTGGAATACAAGGTCCTGTAATAGGTCTCGGCGTATTTACCTCCATTGTCGACGGGGCTGGAGTAGGTGATGAAGGCCTTGTTGTCCTTCAGCCACGACGCCACCATGCCTTCCTTTTTCTCCATGCTGCCGCTCACTACGGCGATGTAACGACGGTCGTAGACGGTGTTCTTCCAGTCTTCTTCGAACATCAGAGCCACTTCCTTGCTCTTGGCGAAGAGCATCAAGCCGCTGGTGTCGCGGTCGAGGCGGTGGATGGTGTGGGCACGGCAGCGTTGCTGCGTGTAGATGAAGTAGTCGTTCAGGATACCTTGCGCCGTGTCTTTCTCCTTGGTGGGGCTATTGGTGAGCAGGCCCTCTTTCTTGTCGATGACCAAGAGGTATTTGTCTTCATAGATGATGTTCAGCCACGGGTTGTGGAAACGTTCCTTGGCGGTGGGCTTGCCTATCTCGACGACCATGCCGGGCTCAAGGGCGAAGTCGAACTGGGTGGTACGCTGCCCGTCGACCGACACCACTTTGTTGGCCAGCATGCGCTTGGCCTTGTTGCGGCTGATGCCGTCCATCTTCTTCATCAGGAAGTCCATCAGCGTTGCCGGCTCCGTGACGTTGAATTTCAGTGGGTTGCTCTTGGAGTGAGGGACTTTCTTGTCGTCTTTTTTCATCGAAATAACTATTCTGCGGTAATGGTGATGGTCTGCATAAGGGTAACGGTGATACCGGCCGTGGAGATGGTGGTGGGCATGTCCATGGAGGCACTAATTGTGATTCCGGTCTCATTGTCGATGAGCATTTTTCCGCTGAACTCCCCATTCAGGGCATCCGCCGTAACGGTTCCCGTGAGATCGAGTTCGGTGGTCTTTGCGGTGATTTTCTTCACCGTATAGGTCCCTTTGTAATGGGCTGCTATGCCGTTGATCAGGTTATCGGTCTCTCTGCTCCATTGGCTTCCAACGTAAACCATTTCTTTTGGGAAAACGGCAGTGAAGCCTTGTTCTTGGGGATAGTCTTCAGGTGCACTGACTACGTTGCCATAGATGTCAAAGACGATGTCAAAGGTTCTGTCGAGAAGGCCTTGGAAATTGGCAGCCACTGTGGGGTCGGCATCTTCCATGTGATTGGAGTCGAAGGACACGGTCTCACCCATGATGCTGGTCTTGTATGTCATTTCTTTCAACCGTGACTGTGTGTACACAAGACTGTCGGTCTTATCGGTGGTGGTCATTTCCATCTTCATGGTGATGAGAGTTGACATCTCTTCTCCTTCGAAGCTTGTGCTCTGGGTGATGGCTGTGTTGAGGATTACCGTTTCGCCCACTTTGGTGTTGTATCTCAGCAAGACGCCTTTCGACTTGTTGTTACAGGATGCGAGTGCCAGTCCAATGAAGATGAGGATGACGGGCAATGTGATTTTGATAAGTCTTTTCATGGTATTGAATTTTGATTTATATTAAAACGGATCAGGTTGGTCGGAAGTGATGGAGGGATAAGCGCTCAGGCCGTCGTCGTTCATCTTCGAGCTATAGACCTGTGGCTGGTTGAATTGGTTGTTGGGACCGATGCTGGTGAAGCTGCTGCTGTCGAAGCCTTGCTCAAGTTCCTCGAAACGAGCGTATTGGCCGACAAACCTTAGCTCCACTTCGCCGAGCTTGCCGTTACGGTGCTTGGCGATGTCGATGATGGTGTAACCCTTGGGCTTGTCTTCGGCATCGACGCCCTCTTTGTAGTATTCTGGACGATAGATGAACATCACCATGTCGGCGTCTTGCTCGATGGCACCCGACTCACGCAAGTCGGAGAGGATGGGCTTCTTGGAGCCGGGACGCTGCTCCACACTACGGCTGAGTTGCGACAAGGCCAGAACGGGGATTTCCAATTCCTTGGCCAAGCTCTTCAGCGAACGCGAGATGGTGCTGATCTCCTGCTCGCGGTTGAGGCCTTTGTCGCCCTTGGCGGTCATGAGCTGCAGGTAGTCGATGAAGACCATCTGTATGTCGTGCTGTTGCTTCAGTCGGCGGCACTTGGCACGCAGTTCGAAGATGGAGAGCTGGGGCGTATCGTCGATGAAGATGGGCGCGTCGGTCAAAGGGGTGACCTTGGTGTTCAGCTGCTGCCACTCGTATTCAGCCAAGTCGCCCGAACGCAGTTTGTCGGCGGTGAGCGAGGTCTCGGTCGAGATCAGACGGGTGACCAGCTGCACCGACGACATCTCCAACGAGAAGAAAGCGATAGGCCTGTTGAAGTTGACGGCAGCGTTACGGGCCAGGTTCAAGGCGAAGGCGGTCTTACCCATGCTGGGACGTGCGGCCAGGATGATGAGGTCCGACTTCTGCCAGCCTTGCGTGATGCGGTCGAGCTCGGTGTAGCCCGAAGGCACGCCACGAAGCTTGTCGTCGGCGTTCTTGGCGTTCTGGATCTCCTTGATGGCCTTGCTGACCAAGTCCTGCATCGAGTCGTAGCTGCGGCGCAGGTTGTTCTCGCTGATTTGGAAGAGGTTGTTCTCAGCCCTGTCGAGCAGGTCGAAGACGTCGGTGGTGTCCTCGAAGGCGTCGTGTATCATGTCGGACGAAATCAGGATCAGCTGACGCTGGATGTGCTTCTGCATGATGATACGGGCATGGTATTCGATGTTGGCCGCCGAAACGACGCGGTTGGTGAGCTTCGAGATATAGTAGGCGCCGCCCACCATCTCCAACTCGCCCCGTTGCTTCAGCTCGTTGGTGACGGTCAAAATATCGATGGGCTCCGATTTTCCAAACAAGGCCTTGATAGCGGCGAAGATTTTCTGGTGCTTGTCCAAATAGAAGGCCTCGGGCGACAAAATGTCGATGACTTCGTTGACGGCTTCCTTCTCCAACATGAGGGCGCCGAGCACGACTTCCTCGAGGTCGGTGGCCTGTGGCGGGATGCGTCCTTGGCTGGCAAAGACTTGCTCAGGGGTCATCAAATTGCGTTTGGCAGTATCGCCGAAAGGTCGGCGTGTAGTGGTATCGTTAGGCATAAAAATGAAATCTTTGATCGTTTTGGAGAGGCAAAAGTACGAATTATAATCCGCCCCCAAGAAACTCTATGCAGGAAGTTATCAACTACTTGAAAAGGTGTTGATAAGTTTTCGCAACAACCTCATTCTCAGCAACCAAATCTTCTCGTGCCTGTTGATAACTTATGAGGTCGTTGCTGGTGGCTTCGAGGAGAATTCGGCTGTGTTCGAACAGGTTAGCCTCCGAAAAAAGGGCCGTTTCGAGGCGTTGCAGCGTCAGTCCGCGCTTGATGGCCGGATGGTAGAAATGGGACTCCTGCAGCACCTCGAAGAGGTTGAAGACTTTATAGCCTACCGTCTGGTTTTGGATGATTTCGTGGCGGAGCAGGGTAGTGGTGAGGTTTTGTGGCGTGAAGCACACAATCAACTCATAATGGGAAAGTTTCTCGATCAATATGTCAATGGCTTCTTTCCAACGGCTGTGGTCTTCAAAGCAGTCCCAAACGAAACATCCCTCTGCAGCAGCCATGTCATCCCTGCGTTGTCTCGCGGGGGTCATGGGATCTATGGCTGCGTCCTGCTCGTGAACCCCTTGCAACGCAAAGGCCAGAATCATCTCTTCGTAGGGCTTCATACCGTCCAATTCAGGTACGGCAGGTCGGTTGAGCAAAAGGTTGAGATAGGCCACCGACTTGGGTTTGGGTTGTGGCGCAAGAGAGTAAAGTGTCTTGTAATCAATGTAATACGAGTTGGTCTCCAAAGCGTCAATCTGGTGGGCTTCCTCGGAGTCGGGCTCGATTTGGTGGAGCATCTTGGCATTGGTGCTCACACCGTTGAAATAATACCGGAACAAAGCCTCGTCATCCATGGCGGTGGTGAAGAGGAAGCTGTTTTTCGGGATGAGCTTCCAGCAATGACCTTGAAAGTCACAAGGGTAGGGGTTGTGACATTGCGTCCCGATGTTGACGACAGGAGCATGGGGCAAGGCGACGACGGCCTTAAGCCGCTCCACATTCTTTGCGACAAACGCCTCGCGTTCAACGACATACTCCATCACCGACTCCATCTTGAACAGCTTTTGCACGTCGATGGGACCCTCTTTCACGTAATCGCCGTTGAGGTACATGAGGCGGAAGTCGCTGAGTGGCACCTCGCAGCCATGGAGCACATAGTATTGCAAGGCCGCGTCATTGTAATAGGTGTCGCTGAGGCGCAAGGAACTCTTTACCTCTATGGCCAGCCATTTGTCGCCGTCGCGGACGAGCATGTCGAGCATGATAAGCGTGTCATTGTATTGGAACACAGCCTCATACATCACGTTAATCTCGGGATCGGACAGGTTCTGCCAGGTCTCCGCCACTTTTTTGGGGAACTGTGACGGCGAGTTGGGCGACATGTCGATGCCGCCAGGGAAGACCTCGTGGGCCAACACGCCGACGTCGGTGCCGCGCTGGAACTTGGCCCTTTGCTCGATGCTGAGCTTGTCGCGCAGAAACGGGTGTTTCTTGTGCATATACAGCGCCTTCTCGCACTGTAAGCCCTTGATATACGTCGATTTGGAGAGGATATGCATGGTCAATTGGTGTAGTCCACGCAGTCGTCAGCGATAAGCGGCAGGTAGTTGAAGCGGCGCATGAGCTGGGCAATGGCGAGCACGTCTTTCTGGCAATAGGTCTTGATGCGTTCGATGTCGTTCTCCTGCCAATACACGCGCCCCACTTCGCTGCCGTTGATGTCGTCCTTCGGCGTGGGGATGTCGAGGATGGCGCAGAGCAGGTCGAGCGAGGTGAAGTTCTTGTAGTCGCCGAACTTCCATAACTCCATGGTGTCGATGAAGTTGGTCTCCCAGGGTTTCTTGCCCGCCACTTGCAGCACCTTAGGGATTTGTATGCCGTTGACCATCATGCGACGTGCGATGTAAGGGAAGTCGAATTCCTTGCCATTGTGGGCGCATAGCTGGGCGTAAGGGGAGTCGTAGTGTCTGTTCAGCATGTCGGCGAAGTCGCTGAGCAAGGCTTTCTCGTCGTGGCCGTAGAACGATTTCAGGCGGAAACGCTCACCGTTGAAGAAACCCACGGAGATGCAGATGATTTTACCGAACTCGGCATAAATGCCGGCACGTTCGTAGAGCGATTCTGGGGTAGCGTCTTCGTCGCCTTTGCCCAGTTGCTCGGCCTTGTGTGACCATAGCTTCTGCATGCGTTCGTTGAGTTGATCATAGGCTTTCTCTTGCGAGACGGTCTCGATATCGAGGAAGAGGATTTTGGAGAAGTCTATCATGTCGTTGTTATTTGTAGGGGCGGACACATGGGTCCGCCCGATGGTTGTTCAATTATCGTATTTCCATAAAATCATCATATTTCCCTGTCGCCTCCACCGCTTCAATCTTCATGTCCACAATATATGAATAAGGTGTGCCTTCGCCACAGAGTAGGGTGAAGCGGTCAAGGTCGGCTATCTCGCCTTCGGCCACGATGTGTACGCAGTCGTCGCCATAGTCGTTCTCCACGTAGCCGACTACGTTGCATTGCAGCCCGTAACGGTGCACATAACGTCGGAAGCCCACGTTGAACACGCGGCCGTAGATCCTTATGTCGTAGGCTTTTGTCATAGGGCGAACTTGATTTCGGGCACTTGCTTCAAGGCTTCGTAGACGGCGTTCATCTGTTCCAGGCTGTCGAGGTCGATGTTGTAGGTGTAGGTGATGTAGCTGCCTTTGGCGCTGGCTCGGGCGCTCACAAAACTATGCACCGCACGGCATTCGCTGAAAACACGGCTGATGTTGGCCTTGCTCTCTTCGATGGGGATGACGGCCGCCACGATGACCTTGATGTCGAAATTCTGCGGGAATTGGATTTTCTCTTCCGCTTCTTGCTCTGTCATAGGCTTGATTTTTCTGCAAAGATAAGAAATTCAGCCGAAGCGTGTCATATTTGTTGTAGTAATGCGGATTATTTCGTGCCTTGCAACAATATTTGTATTAAATTTGCGGTTTGATAGTAAAACCAACGATATGCTCAACCTTTGGTATTCCATAAAGTTTTTCATCAAGGGTATGATTATGGGTGCAATCAATGTGTTTCCCATATCAAGCGGCACCATTTCTTTGGTTCTCGGCGTGTACGAGCGTTTTATCAATGCCATCAACGCTTTGCGGATAAAGAACTTCAAACTGCTTTTCAATGGCAAGTATAGTGAGTTTGCGCGGCGCACCGACATCAAGTTTCTTCTCACGATCGTGTTGGGTATCATCGCTGGCATGGTGTTAACAGCCCTCTTCTTAAAGCAGACCCTTAAGTCATACGAGGTGTTCACATGGTCGTTTTTCATCGGTCTTATCACCGCCTCAGTGGTCTATGTGGCCAAGCGCATCGAGAAGGTGAACACCAAGAATATAATCCTTGCCGTCATCGGGATGGCGATTTCTTTTTTCCTCTCCATCAAAGCGAATCCGTATTCCAACAATAACTTCCTATATCTATTCCTTTGTGGCGTTGTCGGGGCGACAGGCATGATTGTGCCAGGGGTCTCTGGTTCCCACCTAATGCTGTTGATGGGAAACTACGAGCTTATCGTCACAGATGCCATCCCCTCGTTGACGAAGTTGTCCACTTTCGGGCATGGTGCCGCCATCTTGGGACCTTTCCTTTTGGGTGCCCTGGTTAGCCTGGTGTTCTTCTCGCACCTGCTTTCGTGGCTCATGCGCGACTACCGTGACGGCACGCTGGCGGTGTTGGTGGGTTTCATGTTGGGCAGCCTTCCCGTGGTGTATCCCTGGAAGGAAGCTGTAGGGACAGATTTTATCTTCGAACTGCCGCCACGGAATCTCGAACTCCTGATGGCACTCATCATGGTGGCATTGGGTGCGGCCTCGGTGTATCTCATCGAGGTGATGGCACGCCATACGAAAAAGAAACAAACTGAGCGATTGCAACATCCAAAACCTAAGAAACATGTCAAGAAAACTCAATAGGATCGAATTCGCCCTTCGCGAAGGCGAAGATTTCATCCCTCTTATCTCGTTGCTCAAAGCTTGCGACGTGGTGTATTCCGGCGCCGAGGCTCAAGAGGTCGTCACGGCGGGCATGGTGCTCCGCAACGGTGAAGTGGAGACCCGCAAGCGGGCGAAGATTACTGCAGGGGAGGTGATTGTTTTTGAGAATTACGAGATCCTTGTTGAGGGATGGGATGATTAAAAACGAAAATCGCAACCAAAATGGCTGCGATTTTTCGTTTAGGCTAGTAGAGACGGTGCATGCACCGTCTCTACAATATTTCTAGTTATCGACAAATCTGCCACCTTAACCCAGCCTTCATAAAGAAGCCGTCATCCAAGTTGACATTGCCAGCCACCCAGCCGTTGCTCTTCCAGCCTAATTCGACATACGGAGCCACATAACGAGTGCTGTAACTTGCCCTCGCCTTAACCAAGCCTCCGAAGGCACCAGTTGATGTCCTGAATAGATGGTCTTTGGGCTGAATCCATCCCATTACAGTTCCACCAAGCAGTAAATGGTTGTCCAACAGTGGGTAGTCAATCAAACCGACTTCCAAGCCGCCAAAATGATGATCGTAGTTGTTGTAATTGTGAAGCGTGGTGTAGAGGTTGGCCCAAGGCGCTTGGAGATAGAGGTCAAGCGAGATGTCGTCTCCAAACGAGGTCAGATAGTGGCGGAATGCGAAGTTGCCGTAATAGGCACCATTTTCGGTGTCGGCCAAACGGAAACGCGTGAAGCCAAACAGCATCGGCGAACCGAAGTTGAAGAAGTCAAGTGCAGCCTGACGATACAGGTAATCGACACACTCTTCAGGCAGGTCTTCCGTCATGATGTAGCGGTTGATGCCGTTGCCACTGGGGTGGGGTCCACGGTCGGCGTAAGGCTTCTCGGGATTCCATAAACCGTCAATCCAGGCGTTCATGTCCATGCCGGTGAAGTCGCGGTCTTCAACATTGAACTCTACAGCGTTGCGTTCTCTCATGCCTTCGTCGCCACTACCAGAGGCACAGCCGTAGATGTAAAACAGGTTTTGGAATGAAGTCATCCAATACAGCACCTCGTTGTCAAGGTTCTGATGGTAGAAAAACCCATTGGTCTGCAGGTTGCGGTTTAGGTCGACGACAGCCTCCTGTCCGGCACTCATCAGTCGCACGAAGTCGGGATGATGGTCATCGCACAGCATTGCCATCTCCTCGTCTTTTTCGTGGCTGACGGCGATGGAGCTGGCGCCGAGTTTAAAGAGCAACACTTCATTGAAACTATTGACACCATATTGCGTCATCACCCCACGGTGGTATTCCTCATGAAGCCACGAGAATGCCAAAGGCATCTGCATGGAAACCACATCGAAGAGACTGATGGCCATGCGCTGCGAGAAGGTACTCCAAAACTGGCTCTTGAAACGCAAGGCTTTCTTCAGGCCGAAGTGGGTGGAGGTGTAGAAGTCTGTGGAGTAGGCCAAACTGTTCTCCATGCCAGGGTTCAGGTATGACGGGAAGAACCCGCCCGTGGTGTTGTAGGCTTGTATCTGCGACGGCAGCGTCACCAAGGGCATGTCGAGGTAGATTTGCCCGATTTCCTGCGTGGGAGTGGTGAGGCTGTTCTCGAAAACGCCCTGTCCGAAAGTGTTGTGTCCGAAAACCGTGACGGCCAAAACGGCCAATATCAATTTAATGTGTTTCATTTTCATATTAATGTTGTAGAGACGGTGCATGCACCGTCTCTACAAAAGGTTTTACAATAAATTATTCCGCGCTGAATTTGCAAACCAAATTCCTGTCGCCGTAGGCATCGTCAATGCGGGTGACGTGCGGGAAGTACTTGTCCTGAACGTCGCTCTTCATCGGGAAGCCGGCCTCTTCACGGGTGAAGGGGAAGTTCCAGTCGTTGGCCATCAGCATCTCGGCAGTGTAAGGTGCGTGGCTGATGATGTTGTTGCCCTTCTCAGCCTTGCCGTCCTCGATGTCCTTGATCTCCTTGCGGATCTGGATCATGGCTTCGACGAAACGGTCGAGCTCGGCGATAGGCTCGCTCTCGGTGGGTTCCACCATCAGGGTCTCGTGGACCGGGAAGGCAACGGTAGGAGCATGGAAGCCGAAGTCCATCAAACGCTTGGCGATGTCGATGGCGGCCACACCAACAGTCTTATTGATGCCGTTGATGTCGAGAATCATCTCGTGGGCCACATGACCGTGGTTGCCGGTATACAGGATCGGGTAGTAGTCTTGCAGACGTTCCTTCAGGTAGTTGGCATTCATGATGGCACCCATGGTAGCTTTCTTCAGTCCTTCACCACCCAGCATCTTGATGTAGCAGTAGGTGATGGTGAGGATCTGTGCACTACCGAACGGAGCAGCTGAAACGGCGCCTTCCTGCTTGTCGCCACCGCAGTGGAACAGGATGTGCGAAGGCAGGTAGGGCTTCAGGTGCTCGGCCACGCCGATGGGGCCTACACCAGGACCGCCGCCGCCGTGCGGGATGGCGAAGGTCTTGTGCAGGTTGAGGTGGCAGACGTCGGCACCGATGTAGCCGGGGCTGGTCAGACCGACCTGGGCGTTCATGTTGGCACCGTCCATGTAGACTTGACCACCGTTGTCGTGGACGATCTTCACGAGGGTGCGGATGCCGTCCTCATAGATGCCGTGGGTCGAGGGATAGGTGACCATGAAGGCGGCCAGATTATCCTTGTATTGCTCTGCCTTGGCCTTGGCGTCGTCGAGGTTGATGTTGCCGTGCTCGTCGCAGGCCACCACCACCACTTGCATGCCAGCCATGGCGGCTGAAGCGGGGTTGGTGCCGTGGGCCGAAGCAGGAATCAAGCAGATGTTGCGGTGACCCTGACCGTTGGCCTCTTGGTAACGGCGGATGGTGAGCAGACCGGCATATTCGCCGCTGGCACCCGAGTTGGGCATAAAGCTCATGCCCTTGAAGCCCGTGATCTCGCAGAGGTCTTTCTCCATCTCGTTGATGAGTTCGAGATAACCTTCCACTTGGTCGGCGGGGACGAAGGGGTGGATGTTGCCGAACTCAGGCCAGCTGAGGGCATACATCGAAGTGGCGGGGTTCAGCTTCATGGTGCAGGAACCCAACGGGATCATGCAGCGGTTGAGGCTGAGGTCGCGGTTCTCAAGTTTCTTCATGTAACGCATCATGTCGGTCTCGCTGCGGTACTTGAAGAACATTGGGGCCTGCATGAACTTGGAGGTGCGCTGCATCTCAGCAGGGATGCCGCTGAACTTCTGGCAGTTCGGGTCGCAGACGAGCTCTTCGTGTTGTTTGCCGAGGGCTTCGGCGACGACTTGGCCGATCTCGTTGATGTCTTCGCGAGCGGTGGTCTCATCAAGGCTGATGCCGAAGTGCTGCTTGTCGATGATGCGGAAGTTCATGCCGTGTTTCTCGGAGGCTTCCTTCACCTTGCAGGTGCAAACGCCTTCAGGCATTTCGAACAACAGCGTGTCGAAGAAGTATTTGTTGAGTTGCTTCACGCCGAGCTTGGCCAGTTCTGAGGTCAGCTTGCCGGCGAGGCAGTTGATATGGTGGGCAATCTCAGTCAAGCCCTCCGGACCATGATACAAGGCGTAGAAGCCTGACATGATGGCCAGCAAAGCCTGAGCCGTGCAGATGTTCGACGTGGCGCGCTCGCGCTTGATGTGCTGCTCGCGGGTCTGCAGAGCCAGACGGTAGGCGGGATTGCCGAGGGCGTCGATGCTGATGCCGATGATACGGCCGGGCATCTCACGCTTGTAGGCCTCGGTGGTGGCGAAGTAACCGGCGTGAGGACCGCCGAATCCCATCGGCAGACCAAAGCGCTGGTTAGAACCTAAGACCACGTCTGCACCCCATTCGCCGGGAGGCGTGATGAGGGTGAGGCTGAGCAGGTCGGCGGCGACGGCCACTTGCATGCCCTTCTCTTTCCATGCGGCGACCTTGGCGCGGTTGTCAACGATCTCGCCGAATTGGTTGGGGCACTGCAGCAGGATGCCGAAGTATTCTTCACTGCAATCGAACTTGTTGACGTCGTCCACCACGACCTCGATGCCTTGGAAGTGGGCGCGGGTCTTGATGACCTCGATGCTCTGCGGGAACACGTCGTTGGCGACGAAGAACTTCTTCACTCCGGCCTTCACTTGGGCGCGGCTGCGAGCGTGCCAGAACATCAGCATGGCCTCGGCAGCAGCGGTGCCTTCGTCAAGCAATGAAGCGTTGGCCAAAGGCATGGCGGTGAGGTCGCTGATGACGGTTTGGAAGTTCAGCAGGGCCTCGAGACGGCCTTGCGAAATCTCAGCCTGATAGGGAGTGTAGGAGGTGTACCAGCCCGGGTTCTCAAGGATGTTGCGCATGATGACGCCAGGGGTGATGGTGTTGTAGTAGCCCAAGCCAATGTAGGTACGGAACTGCTTGTTCTTGGCACCCAAGGCCTTGAGGTGGCTGATGACTTCGTATTCGCTCATGCCTTCGGGCAGGTCGAGGTCCTTGGGAAGACGGATCTCGGGAGCGATGATTTCGTCGACAAGTTGTTCTTGCGATTGCACGCCGATGACCTTGAGCATCTTCTCAGCATCCGATGCGGTGGGGCCGTTGTGGCGTTTGATGAAGTTGTTTCTTAACATATTTGAATCGTTTTGAAGATTATTGTTTGTTTTATTCTATCTCGTTGATCTTGCGTCTCAGGTCCGCAATGGTGTTGATGCCTTCCAATTCCGAGACCGGAATCTTGCGCAGTTTGCCCGACCAGGTCTTGAAGGCGTTGGAGTCCTTGAGGATGGTGAGCCTGATGTATTCGTATTCCTCGCCTTCGACTTTGTTTCGGTTGTCCTTGAAAAGCCTGTCGTAGGGGTCCATCATGATGGTACGCTGATGGATCAAAGCCCAGAATTCGTTCTTGAACTGGATGTTGGGGTCGTCGGCAGGAAGCGGAGTCTCTTCTTCCTGGTTCACCTCGGGCTGGGTCTCTTCGACGATGTTTTCCTGGACGGCACTGACGGTATCGGTGGGCAGGGGAGTGGTGTCGACTGCCACGATGTTGTTGTTCGGCTGAGTGGTATCCTCGACGGTGACAACGGGTTGCGGCTCGGGCCTGTGTTTAGGCTCGTTGAACACGTTGGCCACCAGTATGGCGATGACCGTGATGACAGCGATGATGAACAAGGCAAGCATGAACTTCCACAGGTTAGACCTGAAACGTTCGTTGAAGGTCTCTTTCTCGTACTCTGCGATGAGCTTGCCGTCGTAGATTTGGTTGCGGGCGTCGGGGTCGAACCTGAAGCCCTTGAAGATATAACCCTTGGGAGGAATGATGTAGTCCTTCACGTCGCGTCCGTCCTCGTAGGTCGAGTAGGGACAGCCGTCCATCTTTTTCCCCTTGTCAGGATCGATGCTGAAATGCCTTTCTCTGTATTCCGCCATTTCCTTGTGAAGAGGGGGTTAGTTCAGGACTTTGTTCATTGTGATATAGTCGGGGTAGACGATTTGTGTGTTTCCGATGGAAATGTATGGCTTCACCTTGAGACCGACGTTGACGGGGTTGCTGCTGGCACCGGCCAGTTTGAAAGCTAGGTTGACGATGGCGTCTGCCGACTCGCCGCTGAACAGCTGGAACAGGTCGGTGGTGATGGGGATGGTCACGACACTGCTCGAATTGCCTTCCACCCTGACGGCTTGGTTCAAGGTCGTACTGACCACGTCCTTGCCGTTGAGGCTGATGATGTAGTCCATCTTGGCCATGGAGGCAGCGATGGAATTGGGGTTGGAGACGTTGACGTTCACATTGAACGTAACGGGCAACGACCTGTTGAGGATGGCGTTGCTGAGCGTCAGCAGCTGGCTCACGTTGAGGTCGCTCTTGTCCATGCCCCTGCTCAAGTTGACGCCAAGCATCTCAATCTGGTTGACACTCTGGAAATCAAAGGTGCAGTTGGCAAAATTGGCCATTTGGGCCACCTGGTTCATTAAGTCGCACGAGGCCAAGCCCATCGTGACAAAGAGGATGATAAGGGTTCTTTTAATTCTTGACATATTAGTAATATTTTGATTATCAGATTGTTAAATCAATTTATTAAAAGTAACTTGGGATGGATAATTCCGCTCGTTTACAAGTTTGCAATAATACAAAAAAAGTCGGACACATGGCCCGACTTTTTGGAAAAATATTTTCAGCGTTTTTATTCCTCACCACGGCGCGAGGCGCGTTTGCGCTCCAGCTCGTCGAGGATGATCTTGCGTAGGCGCAGGCTCTTGGGCGTAACCTCAAGATACTCATCGTCGCGAATGTACTCCATGTATTCCTCCAACGAGAAACGCACGGGCGGGATGAGGCGGATGGCTTCGTCGCTGCCCGAGGCTCTCACGTTAGTGAGGTGCTTGGTCTTGCAGACGTTGATGACGATGTCGTTGCTACGAGTGTTCTCGCCGATGACCTCGCCGGCATAGACGTCTTCATTCGGGTTGACGAAGAAGGTGCCACGGTCCTGCAACTTCCAGATGGCGTAGGGGATGGCTTGGCCTGTCTCCATCGAGATCAAGGCACCAGTGTTGCGTTGCGGCATTTCGCCCTTCCAAGGCTCGTAGTCCTTGAAGCGGTGTGAGACGATGGCCTCACCCTCGGTGACGGTCAAAAGCACATTCCTCAAGCCGATGAGACCGCGCGAAGGGATGTCGAAATCGAGGCACATACGGTCGCCTTTGGGCTCCATCTGGGTCATCTCACCCTTGCGGCTGCTGACTTGCTCGATCACGCGGCCTGCAAAGTCTTCTGGCACCAAAACGGTCAAAGCTTCGATAGGCTCGCATTTCACGTCGTCGATGTATTTCACGATGACCTTGGGTTGACCGAGTTGGAATTCGTAGCCTTCACGGCGCATGGTCTCCACGAGGATGCTGAGGTGCAGGATACCACGACCATAAACCATCAGTGAATCAGGCGAATCGGTGTCTTCCACCTTCAAGGCGAGGTTCTTCTCGGTTTCCTTGTAGAGGCGTTCGCGCAGGTGACGCGAGGTGACGTATTTGCCTTCCTTGCCGAAGAACGGCGAGTTGTTGATGGTGAACAACATGCTCATCGTAGGTTCGTCCACGTGGATGGGCGGCAGCGGCTCGGGGTTCTCGTAGTCGGCCACGGTGTCGCCGATCTCAAAGTCGTCGATGCCCATCAATGCGATGATGTCGCCAGCCTCGACAGGCTTCTTGGTGCGTTCCTTGCCCAGACCTTCAAAGGTGTAGAGTTCCTTGATGGTGCTGCGGGTGACGGAGCCGTCGCGTTTCACCAACGAGACGTTCATGCCAGCTTGCAGTATGCCGCGTTTCAGACGGCCCACGGCGATACGTCCCACGTAGGAGCTGTAGTCCAACGAGGTAATCAGCATCTGCGGCGTGCCTTCCTCGAACTTCGCGGGCGGGATGGTGTCGATGATGACGTCCAAGAGGTAAGAAACGTTGTCGGTGACGTTCTCCCAATGGTCCGACATCCAACCTTGCTTCGACGAACCATAGACGGTGGGGAAGTCAAGCTGTTCTTCGGTCGCGCCGAGGTTGAACATCAGGTCGAAGACGGCCTCTTGCACCTCATCGGGACGGCAGTTGGGCTTGTCCACCTTGTTGATGACCACGATAGGCTTCAGGCCGAGTTCGATGGCCTTTTGCAGCACGAAACGGGTCTGTGGCATGGGGCCCTCGAAGGCATCGACGAGCAACAGCACGCCGTCGGCCATGTTGAGCACACGCTCCACCTCGCCGCCGAAGTCGGCGTGACCAGGAGTGTCGATGATGTTGATCTTCACGTCCTTGTAACGCACCGAGACGTTCTTCGAAAGGATGGTGATGCCACGTTCGCGTTCCAGGTCGTTGTTGTCCAGAATGAGCTGGCCGGGCGCCTCGTCCGATTCCTTGAACAGTTGGGATTGGTACAGGATACGGTCCACGAGGGTGGTCTTACCGTGGTCAACGTGGGCGATAATCGCTATATTTCTGATATTCTGCATTTTAGTAGAAAATTTCTATAAAAACTAAGGCGCAAAAATACAAAAAAGCAACAAATATCAGATTAAAAATTATAGTCAATTATTTAGTTTTTCAGCCCAGTCCTCAATATGAAAGCTTGGAATATGGCTGAAATGCTTTACATTTGAGGTGACAACGACACAATCTAAACATGTATTTTGCCATTTATAAACTCCATTATTTCTTTCCGTTTCGGCGAACTGACGACAAAAATGCGTCCGTCTTTCATTCGGATCATAAAGCATTGTTTTAGATGGGTGACGAACAATCGCATTTTGCCGTAAACGCTATGTCTGAAATGGCCGAGGCAACCGTAAAGGCCGCCGCTGCCGCAAGTGCGGATGGTTTTGTCGAAGAATCCGCGATTGTCTTCAATGATGTTGCACGATTTGATGTCTTCAAGTTGGATCTCCACTTTGCCGATGGGTCGCCAAATCCTTAGGCTTTTTTCATCGACTATCAGACGCAAAGGGGCGAAAAGTGCCGGGCTTATAAGTATGACTAATGATAGGATTTCTATCGCCAAAATCGAAGAGCGGAAAGCACTGATAACCATTGACACAAACAGCGCATTGACAAGCACTGTGACCACAAGAATCACTGGACTCATGGGGAATGTGGAAGTTATTCTTTGTTCGTTGTCTTTCATCTCATCCAATAGAATTCTTCTTTGGCTACAATCGGCTTGAAATAATCATCGATAATCCCTTGTTCGACAAGTTCTTTTGGCGTTCCCTGTCGCAGGGGTTGGTGCGGCGCCATGACCCAAAGTTGGTCGGAGTGGCGGAGGAGTAGATCAAGGTCGTGGCTGCTGAAAAGGATGGTCTTGTGCTGCTCGCGCGAGAGTTTGTGCATGATGTTGACCAACTCGATTTTGCTCGGATAGTCAAGGAAGGCGGCGGGCTCGTCCATGAAGATGATGGGTGTGTCCTGTACCAAAGCCTTGGCAATCATTACTTTTTGTTTTTCGCCATCGCTTAACGAAACGAAATTGCGGTTGGTGAGGTGGCCGATGCCGACGGTCTGCAGGCTGTCGTAGATGATCTGCTCGTCTTCGGCTTTCAGTCGGGCGAGGAGACCGAGATGCGGGTAGCGCCCGGCTGCCACGATGTCGATAACCTTCAGGAAGAGGTCGTCAGGTTTCTCGGTCAGCACAAGGCTGAAGAGCGAGCTGCGTTCGGTGGGGGAGTAGTCACGCAAGTCCTTGCCAAAAAGCTTGACCTCGCCGCCGATGGGCTTGATGCTCGCCGAGAGGGTCTTGAACAACGTCGTCTTGCCCGAGCCGTTGGGACCTGCCAAAGCCACGATGTCGCCTTCGCAAAGGCTGACGTTGACCTCGGGGATCAGCGGCTGGCCTTTGTAGCCGATCAACAGGTTATATGTGTGCAACACCTCGTTCATCTTAGGACTTTTTGACGGTGGAAGATGACCCACAGCACGATGGGCGCGCCGATGAGCGCCGTGACCGAGTTGATGGGCAGGTTGCCTTCGAACGAGGGTAGACGTGCGATGAGGTTGCAGAACAAGGCCAGATCCATGCCGATGAAGGCCGTGGCTGGGATGAGCAGCTTGTGGTCGCTGCTCTTGAAGAGGAAGCGAGCGATGTGCGGCACGGCCAAGCCCAGGAAGGCGATAGGGCCGCAGAAAGCCGTGATGACGGCCGTCAGGAAACCCGATACCAGGATGATGAGCATGCTGCTCCGCTTGATGTTGACGCCGAGGTTCTCGGCATAACGCTCGCCCAAGAGCAAGAGGTTCAAGGTCTTGAAGAGCAGGAAGGCTGCGACGACACCTATTAATATAGTGGCGGCGAAGAAAGGCAGTTGGGCTTTGCCCACGTTGGAGAAGCTGCCCATGCCCCAGATGACGAAGGAATGCAGCCCTTCTTTCTGGCTGAAGAACTTCAGGATGTCGGTGACCGATCCCGCGATGTAGGCGATCATGATGCCTACCAGCACGAGGCTGACCATGCTACGAAGCCTTGAACTCAGGGCGAGGATGAGCAGCAGCACCACGAAGGCGCCTATGAAGGCCGCCATCGCCACGCCAAAGGTCGACCACAACGACAATGTACTGACCGACAGCCCCGTTGCCGTGCCCAACAAGACGACCAGTGCCACGCCGAGGCTCGAGCCGCTGCTGATGCCCAACAGGGAAGGGTCGGCCAAAGGATTGCGGAACAAGGTCTGCATCAACAGACCTGCCACAGAGAGCCCAATGCCCGCCAGCAGCGCGGTGATGGCCTGCGGCAGACGGTAGTCGAGGATGATGGCGCGGTAGGTGGATGTGTCGCCATGAAACAACGCCTTGGTGAACTCCTCGAAAGGTATTGACACCGAGCCAAAGCACAGGTTCATCACGAAGAGCAAGAGCCCGACCGCTACGATCCCGATGGAGATCAGTAGGATAGGGGCTTTGCTGCGGGGCACTATGGTTGGCGTTTCGGCCATGGACGTTTTAAAAACGTGCAAATATATGGAAAAACGGAATTGTAAAACATGGAAAACGTCAAATCATTTTTGGCGGTTGGTAAAAATCGTCTTCCTGCCAATGTGCGGCGTTATTGGTGATGTAATATGCGATGTTTTGCAATGACGTATCGTCGCGGATGATGTGTTCGTAATAGTTGCGTTGCCACAATTTCCGGTCGAATGGTGTCCATCCCAATTCGTTCACCCCACGGATGTATTCGTTGGTGGACATGGTTTTGAACCACCGCACCACCATCGACAATGGTGAACCTGTGTGTTCACCCAAATCCGATTCATTCAATGTGGGGTTTTGTATGGGCGCACCCATGTGTGCGCCCTCAATAATATCGTGTTCGTCATTACCCGCGTGTGTGTCCTTTATCCCATCGTTATCCTCGATAACAATGTTTGTTGAAGGTTCAATGTTTTGTTTGGGAGGGCGCACACACGGGTTAGATTGCATATTGTTGGAAAGAGGGCGGACACATGGGTCCGCCCCTACGGCCGACGCGCCATGCAATCCCACGTTTTCCCAAATGCAATGGAAATGGTTGGGCATGATGATCATTTCATGGCAAATGATGTCGGGGAATTTTTCTTGTGTTTTGTTATACCATTTTTCTACCATGCGTCCGGCGTCGTTCAAAACCATTTCATTATTTTTGATTTCGCCGAACAGGCATTCGCGGTTTTGTGTGCAGATGGTAACGAAATACAATCCTTCCGAGGCATAATCGTAACCCTGCAGGCGAATGGAACGGCGGTGGTGGATGTCAGGATTGTAGGGGGACATGGGGCGATTATTTGGTTTATTTATATCGTTTAAGGGTATTCAACAATTCGTCGTGAATCTTTTTGCGTAAAGATTTGGGTTCGATGACCTCCAATTCGTGGCCTTCTTTAAGGATGGCTTGGATGAAATCGTGTGTTGGTGCCACATGATATTCAAAAAGAGCGTTTTGTTTTTCTGTGGCGATTTCTTTTTGGGAGTGGTGTAGGGGAAGGGTGCGCAAGTAGTTGTCCATAGGCGAATAGGCGCGTAGCACGATGCGTTCCGCCTTGACTGTCTGGTCGGGGATGACCCCGAAATAGTCATGGAAATAGGTCTCCGCATCGAATGACGGATCCATTTTGAAGCTCTGGTCTGTCTCGGTGAGTTCCGTCATGCGGTCGAGGGCAAAGATGCCAAGGCCGCCCTTTTTTCTATCGGTTCTGCCAAGAAGATACCATCGTTGGTGGAAGAGCTTCAGACAATAAGGGTCGATGAGGGTGGAGTAGGGCGCGGAGTCGCTGAATTTCTTGTAGCCCATACGTAGCGTGTGGCGGTTCTTTATGGCGTTGATGACCGTCTCGAGGTGTTCCAAGCCGGCGGGGATGTCTTCTAATAGGAGATGGTCTTTTATGGAGAGACCGTCCAAGAGCAGGCTGTTGACGGTGAGGGTCCGCAGCATCCAGTTTTGGGTGGAGTTGTCTTTGAGTGTCTCAGGGTTGCTGATGAAGTATTGGTGTTGGTTGTCGCACTCGATACGTATGCCGAACATATCTTCGATGGCCTGACGCAGGCGGTAGAAGGTGGTGCGCGACAAGGGTTTGCCTTCGTTTATGTCGTTATTGACCCAAAGGTCGCCGATTTGTTCAAAGGTGATGTGTCTGACCCTTTGGATGGTGCTCACGAGCCATGTGTATTGTCTGAAAGTGTCGGTATTTCTCATAAAGAACAAGATTTTCGGCAAAAATATGAAAAAAAGAATGAGTGTTTCACGTTTTGAAACAATTGGGATTTATTTTTGGCGCGGAAAAATATAACAAGGTATGAGCAGCAATGAGATGTGGGAAAAAAAGACGAGGCGACAGAAATCGCCCCGAACTTGATGTTTTCACAACGGAATAATCCTTATTGTGAATTGCTGCATAACTTGTGCTGCAAAAATAGGCATTTTTTGAATAATGCAAGTAGTTTTTGAAAAAAAATAGTAATTTTGACAAAGTTTTTTTAGTTTTGATAATGAAATAATAACGATACAATGAAGAAAATACTAGGACTTGACTTGGGTACCAACAGCATTGGCTGGGCAGTGGTGAATGCGGATGAAATTACACGGGAAAATGAAACAACTTATTTGAAACCAACTAGTATCAGTTCGGCTGGTAGTAGAATTATCCCGATGTCAGCCGACATTTTGGGCAATTTCGATGCAGGCAATTCTGTGTCGCAAACGGCAGAACGAACAGGATTTAGGGGTGTGCGTCGCCTTCACGAGCGTAATTTGTTGCGAAGGGAACGCCTTTTACGTGTCCTCAAGTTAATGGGTTTCTTGCCAGAACACTTTGCTAATCAGATTGATGAGCACGGGAAGTTCATTGATTATAGTGAACCAAAACTGGCTTGGCGAAAGGATAAAAATGGCAAATATGACTTTGTTTTCAAAGATTCTTTCGATGAGATGTTGGAGGATTTTGCTCAACATCAGCCTCAACTTGTTGCCGAAGGAAAGAAAGTGCCTTACGATTGGACTATCTATTACCTTCGCAAGAAGGCTCTGACGCAAAGACTTAAAAAAGAAGAGCTTGCATGGATCCTATTACAATTTAACCAAAAGCGTGGTTATTACCAACTGCGTGGTGAAGATGAGGATGAACAGCAAGACAAAATGGTGGAGTTTATAGCCCAGAAAGTGGTAAGAGTTGAAGCCACTGACGAGAAAAAGGGTGATGATGTTTGGTACAATGTTTATTTGGAGAATGGTATGGTTTATCGCCGCACGAGCAAAATGCCTTTGGATTGGGAGGGAAAGATTAAAGAGTTTATTGTGACCACGGACCTCGAAAAAGACGGAATGCCCAAAAAGGACAAAGAGGGCAATATCAAACGCTCTTTTCGTGGTCCCAAAGAGGACGATTGGACTTTGATGAAGAAGAAAACAGAGTATGATATTGACAACAGCCACAAGACGGTTGGCTGCTATATCTATGATAACTTGCTTCAAAAACCAGACCGGAAAATTATTGGCAAGTTGGTCCGCACGGTTGAACGCAAGTATTACAAGGAGGAATTACGGCAGATTCTTGCAACCCAGATAGTTCTGATAACTGAATTGAGGGACGAAGCCATATATAAAAGGTGCATTGAGGAGTTGTACCCGAACAACGAAGCGCACCGTAGCAACATAGCCAAGCCCGACTTCGCTAATCTGTTTGTTAACGACATCTTGTTCTACCAACGCCCGCTAAAGAGCAAGAAATCGCTCATCAGTGATTGCCCTTATGAAAGCCATTTTGACGAGAATGGTAACGAACACCCCTTAAAGTGTATTGCCAAGTCGAATCCGTTGTTCCAAGAGTTCCGCCTTTGGCAATTTGTGCAGAATTTGCGCATCTACCAACGGGAAAGAATTATCAGCGATGGTCAGTTGGACTTGTTTGGTAACATTTCAGCTGGGAGACTCCAAACTGATGTGGATGTTACCGACGAGTTTCTAAAAACTGAAGACGATTATGTGAAACTCTTTGATTGGCTTAACGACAGAGTTTCCATTAAACAGGATACGCTGCTCAACTCATACTTCAAGTTCAAAAAGGAGAAAGGCAAAGACCAGTATCCTTATCGTTGGAACTATGTGGAGGATAAAGAATATCCGTGTAATGAATCGAGGGCGACAATGCTTAATGGATTGGCGAAATGTAGCATTGATGCTGGTTTCCTTTCCCATGAAAAGGAAATGTCGCTTTGGCACATTCTCTATTCGGTGGAAGACAAAGTAGAAATTGACAAGGCACTGAAGAAATATGCTGAAAAGAACAACCTTCCCAATTCGTTTGCTGAAGTGTTTGCCAAAGTAAAGCCATTCAAAAAAGACTATGGCTCCTATTCCGAAAAAGCCATAAAGAAGCTGCTCCCGTTGATGCGTATGGGCAAGTATTGGGATGCTAATGCCATTGATGATAAGACAAAAGAGCGTATTGACAAGATGTTGACTGGCGAATACGACGAGAACATCAAAAACCGAGTGCGTGAAAAGGCTATCAATTTGACTGACATCATCCATTTTAGAGGTTTGCCCGTTTGGCTGGCATGTTACATAGTCTATAATCGCCATTCGGAAGCTAAGGAAATTGGGAAATGGCAAAAGCCTGAAGACATCGACTGCTATTTGAAGGAATTCAAGCAGCACTCGCTGCGCAATCCCATTGTGGAGCAGGTCGTTACAGAAACTTTACGTACTGTCCGCGACATCTGGAAACAGGAGGAGCGAATAGACGAGATTCATTTGGAACTTGGTCGCGAGATGAAGAATCCCGCCGACAAGCGCAAACGGATGACAGAAAACATCCTGCAAAATGAAAACACCAACCTGCGCATTAAGGCAATGCTGATGGAGTTTGCAAATCCCGAAATGGGCATAGAGAATGTGCGCCCGTATTCACCAAGTCAACAGGACATTCTGCGGATCTATGAGGAAAATGCGCTTGACAACCTGACCAAAGACGACAAGGATTATGATTTCATTAGCAAAATTTCCAAGTTAGCACAGCCTTCAAAAGCAGATATAACAAGATATAAGTGTTGGCTGGAACAGAAATACCGCTCTCCGTATACGGGGGAAATGATTCCACTTGCCAAGCTGTTTACTTCTGCCTACGAAATTGAACATGTGATTCCTCAATCGCGCTATTTTGACGATTCGTTCAGTAACAAGGTTATTTGTGAGAAAGAGGTGAATGGACTGAAAGATCGTCAACTTGGTTTTGAGTTTATCAAGAATCATCATGGTGAAAAAGTGCAACTAAGCCAGGGGAAAGTGGTGGAGATTATGTCGGTGGAGGCATACGAGAAATTTGTGAAGGAGCATTATGCCAGCAATCGCACGAAGATGAAGAAACTGCTGATGGACGACATCCCCGATGGCTTCATCGAACGGCAACTAAATGACAGCCGATATATCAGCAAATTGGTGAAAGGACTACTTTCAAACATCGTCCGTGAGAGACTTGAAAACGGGGAATACGAACAGGAAGCCGTCTCAAAGAACTTGATTTCTTGCAACGGCTCTATCACGGACCGCTTGAAAAAGGATTGGGGCATGAATGACGTATGGAATAGCATAGTTCTGCCTCGTTTCCGCCGTTTGAATGAACTGACGGGCAGAGATTGCTTCACGGCCATCAGTGCGGAAGGTCACGAAATACCAGCCATGCCACTCGAATTGCAGAAAGGCTTCAATAAGAAACGTATCGATCATCGCCACCACGCCATGGATGCCATTGTGATTGCTTGTGCCACCCGCGACCATGTGAACTTGCTCAACAATGAAGCAGCTCATTCTAAGCATAATGCCAACCGCTATCAATTACAACGCAAACTACGCCGATTTGAAAAAGTGGTCATCAATGGACAAGAAAAGGAAATCGCCATGGAGTTCTTGAAACCGTGGGATTCGTTTACTACGGATGCCAAGCAGATATTGGAAAACATCATTGTGAGTTTCAAGCAGAATTTGCGCGTCATCAACAAGACTACAAATAGTTACCTGCATTATGACGAGAACGGCAAGAAGGTGATGATGAAGCAAGAGAAAGGCGATAGCTGGGCTATTCGTAAGTCGATGCACAAAGACACCGTTTTTGGTGAAGTTAATCTGCGCATGAGCGATAAAACGGTTTTGCTGGGTGAGGCTTTGAAAAATCCGAAAGCAATTGTAAATAAGGAGTTTAAGAAAAAGGTTGTGGAGTTGCTTGAGGCGGGTCGCGATGCCAAATACATCAAGAAATATGTGGAAGATAACAAGGATGTGTGGTCAGATATAGATGTTAAAAGAATACAGGTCTATTATTTCACCAAAGAAACAAAAGACCGCTATTTTGCCACACGAAAACCGCTTGATACCTCGTTTAATCGTAAGAAGATCGAAGACAGCGTAACGGACACAGGTATTCAGAAAATCCTATTGGCGCATTTGGATGCTAAGGGAGGAGACCCCGAACTTGCTTTCTCGCCCGATGGTATCGACGAGATGAACCGCAACATTGTTACGCTCAATAAGGGCAAATTCCATCAGCCTATTTTGAAAGTGCGTGTCTATGAAAAGGCTGAAAAGTTTGCTGTTGGGCAGAATGGAAACAAATCAGCTAAATTCGTTGAGGCTGCCAAGGGCACCAACCTTTTCTTTGCCATATTGGGTACGGAAAAGACAAACAAGGAGACCGGTAAAACAGAAATAGTTCGTTCTTATCTGACCATTCCGCTCAATGTGATGATTGATTGCCAAAAGAGATACGGTTCACAATGGCGCAACAACATTGAAGCCTATCTGCAAGAACAACAGTTGGTTACATCCGATGTCAGACTCTTGTTCATCCTTTCGCCAAATGATTTGGTGTATCTGCCGACGGAGGAGGAATTGAAAGGTGGATTAGAGGCGGTAGATCGGAAGAGAATATATAAGTTTATTGATCCTAATAGTAATAAAGGTAACTTTGTTCCTTATTCTTCTGCGAATGTCATTTTCTCAATTAATTTCACTGATCAGAAAAAGAGAGGAATGTCGTATCCAATTCAAGATGAATTTGGAATTGGTTCTCAAGCTTCAAAAAATCCCCGTGCCATTACAGGCGAAATGATAAAAGAAACCTGTGTCCCCATTAAAGTGGACAGATTAGGTAACATCATCGAACTTAACGGGAAGAAAGTATGATAAAACGTACTCTCTTCTTCGGCAATCCCTCCTACCTTTCCATGCGCAATGCGCAGTTGGTCATCAAAATGGCTGATGCTCAGACGCAAGAGGACGAGGTGAGGACGGTGCCTATCGAGGACATCGGTGTTATTGTGCTCGAAGACCGTCAAATCACTATTACCAATGGGGCGATGGAGGCTTTGTTGCAAAACAATTGCGCCGTTATAACTTGCGATGATAAACACATGCCTGCGGGCTTGTTGCTGCCTTTGGAGGGCCATACGGTGCAGAGCGAACGCTTTCGCTGGCAGATTGAGGCTTCTTTGCCGTTGAAGAAACAACTATGGCAACAGACTGTCCAAGCCAAGATCCGCAATCAGGCCTCGGTTTTGAAGCGTATGAGTGGGGTAGAGGCAGGGTGTATGTTGGCTTGGGCAAACGGTGTGAAGAGCGGTGATAGCGAGAACCTTGAAGGTCGTGCTGCGGCTTATTACTGGAAGTCGGTTTTTCCCGAGATGGAACGCTTTGTGCGCGCCCGCGAAGGCGATGCTCCGAACAACCTTCTCAATTATGGCTATGCCATCGTTAGGGCGGTGGTGGCGCGGGCCTTGGTCGCCAGCGGACTATTGCCAACTTTCGGCATCCATCATCACAACCGTTACAATGCCTATTGCTTGGCAGATGACGTGATGGAACCTTATCGTCCCTACGTTGACGAACTGGTGATACAGATACTAAGAAGTGGTGCGGATTGCAGCGAGTTGACAACGAACTTGAAGCGGCAATTGCTGGGTTTGCCTGTAAAAGAGGTTGTCATAGGCGGTCAGCATAGTCCTTTGATGGTGGCGGCTTCGCAGACCACGGCCTCGCTTGCAAAGTGTTTTGGTGGTGAGTTGAGGAAAGTGGTTTATCCAACGATGGAATTGTGATGGACCGTTTCAGCGAATACAGAATCATGTGGGTGCTGGTGCTTTTCGATTTGCCGACGGAGACGAAGAAGGAACGCAAGGCGTATGCCGACTTCCGAAAGCGCATCATGGCCGATGGTTTCACGATGTTCCAGTTTTCCATTTATCTGCGGCATTGCCCAAGCCGTGAGAATGCCGAGGTCCACATCAAGCGGGTGAAGTCTTTTATGCCTGAGTTTGGCGACATCGGAATCATGTGCATTACCGACAAGCAGTTTGGCGAAATGGAGATTTTCAGCAATTGCAAACCGAAAACAGTGGACACACCCTGCCAACAATTGGAATTGTTTTGAATCGGGAAAATTGGTCGTAACAAAGAAAAACCCCGCTCGTAAGGGCGGGATTTTTCTTTTCTGAAACAACTTCTAAAGTGTTGTGGTTCTTTGTTTTGCACATATCGTGTTGTTTCAATGAGCAAAGATACAAGTTAAATGCAAGCAATTCACAACTGCGCGCTGCATGGAACTATGTCTATCTGCGTTGTTTCAATGAGCAAAGATACAAGTTAAATGCAAGCAATTCACAACTGGCAGGGGCATGGCGCAAGGGGGCGACCGTTGTTTCAATGAGCAAAGATACAAGTTAAATGCAAGCAATTCACAACCGTCTCGGTGGTCTCCCAAGGCATCAGGTGTTGTTTCAATGAGCAAAGATACAAGTTAAATGCAAGCAATTCACAACATAATCGCGTTGTATGGTTTTTGAGCCAAGTTGTTTCAATGAGCAAAGATACAAGTTAAATGCAAGCAATTCACAACTAGATGACGGAGTAGCACCAAATTGATGGGGTTGTTTCAATGAGCAAAGATACAAGTTAAATGCAAGCAATTCACAACTGGTTTGACCTTGCTTGATGATGAGGAAGAGTTGTTTCAATGAGCAAAGATACAAGTTAAATGCAAGCAATTCACAACAGGAACAGCAACAGAGCGAATCACGCTTTTGTTGTTTCAATGAGCAAAGATACAAGTTAAATGCAAGCAATTCACAACTCAACGCAAATTGTACTATGATTTTAAAAGTTGTTTCAATGAGCAAAGATACAAGTTAAATGCAAGCAATTCACAACAGAACGGACAAAGAACGGACACAGGCACGGTTGTTTCAATGAGCAAAGATACAAGTTAAATGCAAGCAATTCACAACTTACTTCTGAATATGGTAGTGACGAGAAAGTTGTTTCAATGAGCAAAGATACAAGTTAAATGCAAGCAATTCACAACATAGTCCGACAAAGCACCACGATAAACATTGTTGTTTCAATGAGCAAAGATACAAGTTAAATGCAAGCAATTCACAACATAAAGGTAAACAATTACATAAAGAGTTTAGTTGTTTCAATGAGCAAAGATACAAGTTAAATGCAAGCAATTCACAACAATGGTCTCTTACTGATTTCGGAATAGATAGTTGTTTCAATGAGCAAAGATACAAGTTAAATGCAAGCAATTCACAACTTCCTTTGATGTGTTACATTAAAGCCTTCTGTTGTTTCAATGAGCAAAGATACAAGTTAAATGCAAGCAATTCACAACTAGGTCAGGCTGGCCTCAGCAACGCCGGTGGTTGTTTCAAAGAGCAAAGATACAAGTTATTTGAAAGCAAATAGCAGTTTTTATTGCTTGCATTATCAAAAAATCTGTAATTTTGCGGCAACGATTCTGCGGATTCGTTGAATATTGGGCTGGCTCTTTTTGGGTCGGCCTTCAGCGTTAATAGAGCTTTTATGTTCTTTTGGTCAGCAGTCGTTTCAAAAATATGGATTTTGAATGCGATTCACAAAGAGCATGGGCATCTTGTGATAACAATTTTTGGCTGGTTCAAAGGGCCTACCTGAGCATGACTTTTTCTGTTTTTTATTCTTCCGTCTCCCAATTCGGGATTTTTGTGTAAGTTTGCATTCAAATTCCGGAAATGAAGAAAAGGACCCTGCCCACATTGCCTACCGCCAACCTCGACCTGTTGGAACGCCTCTACAAATGGGGCGTCATCTGGCTTGTGCTGTTCATCGTTTTCTTCGCTGTGCATTCCACAGGCAACTACTTTTTCAGGGCAGCCAGCTCACTGGGTTTCGTGGGCATGGTTATCCTGTTGGTCTTGTTCATCAATAAGGTGTTGATTGCTGGCCTGCTGAATCAGAAGCGTATCGTGCTTTTCATCTTATTGTCTATCTTGTCCATCCCGGTTTGGGCCGTGGTTTCGACGCTCGTGGACGCCTGCCTTTTCCATTTCATTGAAGGCAAGCCATTCCATGAGATATTTGTGTTCCCCAATGTCTTGGTCGTCTTCATGGTGCGTCTGGTATGGCTTATCGCCATCTATGCCGTGACCGTGATTTTCTACTACCAGCGCAGGGAGAACGAGGACAAGATCATCGCCGACCGGCTGAAAAGCGAGAAACTCGACATGGAGCTGCGTTACCTCAAATCGCAGATCAACCCGCATTTCCTGTTCAACGCGCTAAACAACATCTACTCGATGGTATACACCCACGACGACAACGCCGCCGACGGTGTGTTGAAGCTGTCGGAGATGCTGCGATATGTGCTGGTGGACTGCCAGGCCGAGATGATTCCGCTGAGCAAGGAGATCAACTATATCGAGAACTTCATCGATTTCCAGATGATGCGCATCAATGGCGAGAGGGAGATCAACTTCTCGAAAGACGTTGAGGACGAGAAATATTTGATAGCACCCATGCTGTTGCAGCCCATTATCGAGAATTGCTTCAAGTACAGCCGTCTGGAGACGCATCCCGAGGGACATGTCAACATCAGCATCAAGCAGTCGGAGGAAGGCTTCTGTTTCGAGGCCGAAAACACGGTCGCGCCCAATGTCATGCCGTTGGTGGGCGGTGGGGGAGAGCGCAAGAAATCAGGTATCGGCCAGACCAATGTGCAACAACGTCTGATGCTCCATTATGGAGAGAATTATAAATTTGATATTCAACAAGATAAAGACAACTATAAAGTTAGGATTGAACTATGAAAGAGAAATACAACGTGATTATTGTGGATGATGAGTATCTGGCGCAGAAGCTGCTGCAGGACTATGTCTCGAAGGTGGATTCGTTGCAGATCGTGGCCACTTGCTCGAATGCCTTTGAAGCCATGAATGCCTTGAAGAACAATCAAGTTGACATCATGTTTCTCGACATCCAGATGCCCGACCTCACCGGACTCGAGCTGGTGAAGAGCCTGGAGCACAAGCCGGCGGTGGTGTTCACGACCGCCTATTCGGAATATGCCGTCGACGCGTTCAACCTCTCGGTGGCCGACTACCTGTTGAAGCCTTTCGACTTCCCGCGCTTTTTCCAGGCTGTCAACAAGGCCATCGGTGCCGAACAGCCTTTGGTTGAGGCTGCCGACAAGTCGCGCGACACCGTCAGCCGCTCCAACGACTTCATCACCGTGAAGGCCGACTACAAGCTCTACAAGATCAACTACGACGACCTGCTTTATATCGAAGGCCAGCATGAATATGTGACCTTCCACACTACGCAACGGCGCATCACGGCTCTGTTTGCCCTGAAGGACCTGGAGGAAATCCTGCCGAAGGACAAGTTCATCCGTGTCCACAAGTCGTATATCGTCTCGTTCAAGCAGATCCAAGATTTGGACAAGTCGGACGTCACTGTGGCGGGCAACAAAGTGCCGGTGGGCGCCAGCTACCGCGACGAGCTTCTGACACGTTTGCAGTAAAAAAATCCGCTTTTTCTGGCCAAGCGGAGAAAAAAAGTGTATATTTGCACCCTGAACCAACTTTTAAAACAGATAATTATGGGTAAATTCGTTATCACTACCAGGAAGAACGGCGAGTTCCAGTTCAACCTGAAGGCCACCAACGGCCAAGTCATCCTCACTAGCGAAGGCTACAAGACCAAGGCCTCGTGCCTCAACGGCGTGGAGTCGGTCAAGAAGAACTGCAAAGACGAGAAGCGCTTCAACAAGAAGGTCGCCAGCAACGGCAAGCCTTACTTCAACCTCATGGCCACCAATGGCCAGGTCATCGGCTCGAGCCAGATGTATGCCAACGAGACCAACATGAAGAACGGCATCGCTTCGGTGATGAACAACGCTCCCGAGGCTCCCATCGTCGACCTCACGGAATAAGCGTTAGCGACGCTTCTATCAAAAGAAAAAAGGAACGAGTTTCGTTCCTTTTTTTCTTTTATGCCGCCAAGGGAATAGACATCAGCATCCCTTCATCGTGCGTTTATATTCCTTCCAGGCCACTTGGATGTCCTCAATATTAAAATCTCCGTCGAAGAAGTCGGCCTGGCATTCGTCTTTGAAGGGAGCCCAGTTGCCGCAGATGAGACCGTCGTGGGCGATGATGGGCTGGAAGATGCCGCTGTTGTTGTGGGCGCGATGCCTGTGCTCGGGCGGAAGCACGATGTCGCGGCTCTTGTAGCCGATGAGGTATTCGTCGTAAGGGGAGATAAGGAGGAACTTGCCTTTCCTGAAGCCGCGCGTGCGGCATGCGTCAGTCAGATAGAAGTCTCGCCCTCTCCATCGTTCTGTGTGGAGGGTGTCGCCCAATAGAGCGATGCCCTTGCGGCAGTCGCTGAGGTTCAGCCCCGACCACCATGCAAAGTCCTCCAACGTGGCGGGTTGTCGGCTTTGGAAGTATTTGCTGGTGAAGCGCATCAGGGCCTCATCTTTGTCGATGGTTCCTCTTGGCCCTACCTTTTTGGTGGATAGGGCATAGGAGGCCTTCATGGGCAGCAGGTCGCCGCTGCAAAGCGTCCCCGAAAACTCGGCCATGCGGATATGGTAGGAGAGACGGTGGTCGTCCATCCTGATGTCTTTCTCGGCCAAGGCTTGCACGAAATCCTCTTTCGTCATGCTGCCTTTCTCATCGGCCGTCTGGATAAGGATTTCCCTGATTTGCATGTATTCTTCGTCGGGAATAGAGATTCTGTTGCTGCTCATCCAACCCTTGGTGACGGCGATGGCCTTGGGCGCGCAGAGCTCGAGCATGGGCCAGTAGTCCTCGGCAGCTACCAGTTGCCATGTGCCTCGCATTAAATGCAGTCGGACGATGCGTCCGCTATCGTAGGCCTCCTTGAACGCCTTTGCCGACGGCTTGCTGGTGCGCATTGCCACGGCCCAGCGCATCATGCGGTACTCCTGCGCCTGCATGGCACCCATGTGACTGACCACCTCGGCGGGGTCGGCAAACTGGGGCGCGACAAGCTGCTGGTTGAGTAAGCGGAGGGCGACAGGGTTCATAGGGCCGTTTTTGTAGAATGCAAAGATAGAAAAAATACGACTTGTAAAAGTATGCGTGCAAATGGAGTGCAAATTTTGATTTTTCCGAAAAAAAAGGGAGTTGCGAACGCTCGTAACTCCCTCATTTTCAGTTTGTCGGGGCAAAAGGATTCGAACCTTCGACCCCCTGCTCCCAAAGCAGGTGCGCTAGCCGGACTGCGCCATACCCCGAAAAAAAAGACGATGTGAGCATCGTCTTCTTTCTTTCGCGGAGAAGGGGGGATTCGAACCCCCGGTACCCTTTGCAGGATACGACAGTTTAGCAAACTGTTGGTTTCAGCCACTCACCCACCTCTCCTCGGTTGTGAATTGCGGTGCAAAAATAGGCATTTTTCCAATACCAGCAAGCAATTTTCGTCACTTTTTTTCATGTTTTACGCTTATCGGTTGAGTTTCAGCAAGATATTGTCCGACTTTCCATTGTGCTCCTTTAACCCGCTGACGCCCGTTTTTCATCAGATTTGTTCAAATTAGAGAAAAAATCTTCTTGGTTTACAAATAATTGACTTACTTCGTATCGTCGAATCAAAAGATTTCCTATCTTTGCAGTTCCGTTTTGACGGAATGATCCTTATTGTACAACCTAAATCGAGCGAAATGCTCTGATTATACTTAAACTTATTCGAAATGGAAAACAACGAACAACTGAATCAAAACCCCGTCGTCAACGAGGGGGTCGAGAATGAACCGATGACGACAAAGGCTTCCAAGAAAGCCATTGACGCGAACGAGAAAAAGAAGATCGTCAAACTGATCCAACCCAGCATCCTGCCTGGCAAGGTGAGAATCGAAGTGAACACTTTGATGGCCGAAGCCAAGGTGGAGACGGCACCTGCAACCGACGAGGTGATGCCCGAAATCGAGAACGCCCCTGAGGTGGACGATGACGAGCTGGTGGAAGACAACATCGAACTTGACGGTCTCAGCAAGCTGCAACTGGTGGAGATGCTCGAGGAACTCGTGCAGAACCCCGATGTCCAAGCTATCAAGGACAAGGTTGCGGCTGTTCGTCTCCATTTCAATAAATTGAATAAGGAGGATTTGGACAACGAACTCAGCGCCTTCATCCAAGGCGGCGGCGAGGCTGATAGCTTCCAACATGAGGAAGACGCTGTCGAACAGCGTTTCAACGCGGCTTTCGGCATCTTCAAGGCCAACCGTGCCAAGCAGAACGAAGACATTGAGAAGCAGAAGACCGAGAACCTGGCCAAGAAACAGGCCATCCTCGACGAGCTGAAGGAGATCATCGCTTCCGACGACTCGCTGAAGAAGACCTACGACGACTTCCGCGCCCTTCAGGACCGCTGGAAGGAAATCGGGCCTGTGCCTGCTTCTGAGAACTCCAACCTCTGGAACAACTACCACTTCCTGGTCGAGAAGTTCTTCGACAAGGTCAGGATCGGCCGCGAGCTGCGTGACCTCGACATGAAGAAGAACCTCGACGCCAAGATCGAACTCTGCGAGAAAGCAGAGGAACTCCTCGACGAGAAGTCGATTACCAAGGCTTTCAAGGCTCTGCAGAAACTGCACGAGGAATGGAAGGAAATCGGTCCGGTGCCTCAGGACAAGAAGGACGAGATCTGGGAGCGCTTCAAGGCTGCTACCGACAAGATCAACCAGATCCGCCGCGAGCACTATGCCAAGATAGAGGAAGAGCAGAACGCCAACCTCGAAGCCAAGAAGGCATTGTGCGAAAAGGCCGAGGAACTCATCGCCGAGGACTACACCAGCGTGAACGCCTGGCAGAAGAAGTCGAGCGAGCTCTCTGAGATCTTCGGCGTTTGGAAGACCGTCGGTCCCGCCAGCAAGAAGGACAACGAAGAGATATGGCAGCGTTTCCGCACCGCCATGGACACCTTCTTCGGCAAGAAGAAGGCCTTCTTCGCCTCGCTGAAGGACCGTCAGACGGAGAACCTCGAGCGCAAGACCCAACTCTGCATTGAGGCCGAAGCCCTGATGGAATCCGTCGAATGGAAGAACGCCACCGAGCAGATGAAGAAACTGCAAGAGGAGTGGAAGACCATCGGCCCCGTGCCGAAACGTCACGCCGACAAGATATGGAAGCGTTTCCGCGCCGCTTGCGACACCTTCTTCAACCGCAAGAACGAGCACTTCAGCGGCCGTCGCACCGAGGAAGAAGCCAACCTCGCCGCCAAGAAGGCCCTCATCGAAGAGATCAAGGCCTTCGAGATTGGTCCCAACCGCAACGAGAACATGGATGCCATCAAGGCCTTCCAGAAGCGTTGGATCGAGATCGGTTTCGTCCCGATGAAGCACAAGGACGCCATCAACAAGGAGTACCGCGACCTCATCGACGGCTTCTTCGACACGATGCGCAAGAACCAGAACGAGGCTTCGACCAACGATTTCCGCGAGATGATGGAAACCTGGAAGGACGACCCGAACGCTGGCGACCGTGTCCGCAAGGAAAGCACGAAGCTTCAGACCCGCATCCAGAAGCTGCGTGAGGAAATCGCTGCCATGGAAAACAACATCGGTTTCTTCTCCAACAGCAAGAATTCGGAGCTGATGCGCGCCGAGTATGAGAAGAAGATCAACAAGGCCAAGGAAGACCTGAAGGTCCTCGAAGACAAGCTGAAGATCGCCGAGGAATAAGCTTTGGTGACAGTTGTTCGAAAACTGAAGAGCGCCCCATCGGGCGCTCTTCTTTTGTTATGCCACAAACAAAAAAAGCACCTCGCGAGGAGGTGCTTTTTTGCGATTTGACGTAAGGTTTAGAAGCTATACTTCAGACCGAACACCAGCGACCAGCATTGGCTGGTGTTGATATAGGTCTCGGTATAGGTCTCAGTCGGGTATTCACCGTTGACCTTGTTCATCGAGAACACAGGAGTGTTGTTCTCATAGTGGTCAACCTTCAGAGGAGCAACAGTGTTGTTGTTGCCATAGCAGCTGTATCTGTAGAGACCCCAAGCGGAGTTGAACATGTTGAGGACGTTGTCGAAGTTGACACTCAGCTCAAAGTTGTGCGTGGTCTTGCCGATGGTCTTCTTGAAGGTCTTGGCGATACGAGCGTCGAGGTAGTGCGACCAAGGCGAACGGCCAGCATAAGCCTCGGCATATTGTCCTCTGTGCGTGTTCAGATACGGGTCGTTGTCCATGAAGGTCTTGAAGGCGTTCATGTCTTCTTCGCTGACCCAGAGGAGATCGTTGACACTGTTAGGAATGTACATGAGGTCGGTCTTGATACCGTCGCCGTTCATGTCGTTGGAGTAGATGTAGCTGTAGGCACCGGCAGAGCGGGCGGTGTAGAACAGGTTGATTCTGACGCCGTCGCCGTCGAAGAGGGACGGGAACATGTAGCCGATAGAAGCCGTGATCTTGTCAGGAATGACATACTGGCTGCGTTGCAGACCGACGAAGGTAGGACCGTCGATGCTGTAGAGGCCAGAGTAGGCTGACGAAGCGGCGCTGCCAGGCATGCCGGAGATTTCCTTGCTCTCGGTGTGCGTGTATGCAACACGGAGGTCGAAGTTCTTGAACGGGTTGGCTTGGATGGCGGCGTTGATGGTGTAGCCGTAGCCTTCTCTCGAGTTGGTCAGGACATAAGCGCTATGCGTGCCATAGGTGTAGTTCGGGTTGCCTTCTTCGTCGACAAGCAGACTGTAGTTGACGCGGTTGTCGGGACCGTTGAAACGGTACTCGTCGCCAGCGTTGGCAATCATGTCGTACTTGAGGTTCCAGTCAACAAGGCGGACACCGTAGATGGTCTTGTTGTACATGCCTTCCAAGGTGAAGGTCAACGGGAACGAAACCGGAACAGTCCAGTCGAAGCCGATCATCGATTTCCAGATCTGGGGCATTCTGAAGTTGGGGTCGACACCGTTGATGTCGCCGCTGAGTTGACCGTCTTCAGGAGTCACAGTGGTGTTGAGATTCAGGGCAGCGATCATTTCGTTGACGTCGGTGATGTAGGTGCCATCGGGCTTCATCAAGGCCTGCAGGTTGGCCATGGTTTCGGGGCTGTAGACGAGAGCGCCGTCAACGATGGAGGCGCTGTAGCCCAACTTGTTGAAGCTGGATTGGATCATGCCGGCGTTTTGAGGCATGTTGGTGAAGAATACGAGAGGCAGACGGCCTTGGAAGACACCGCTACCACCACGGATGGTGAAGTTGTTGGTGACATCCCAGTTGAAGCCGACGCGAGGTGAAACCTGGATGCGGTTGGTGGGCCAGTTGCCAGTGTTGACGACGTTGCCGCCCATGTTGTATTCAAGGATGGCGTTGTTGGTCATCAGCTGTGAGTCGTCGAAGAACATACCGTCGGCACGGACACCGAAGTTCAGCTTGAAGTTGTCGGTGATGTTCCAGTCGTCTTGTAAATACACACCGAATTGGTTGTAGGTGATCTCACCGCGAGGATTCATCTCACCGTTGTTACCGACGGTCAGGGCGAAGCTCAAAGGCATGTTGCCGTTCAGGAAGTCCTCAGCGCTGGCGAAACGATAGTAACCGGTACCGTTACGCATGTAGGAGTTACTGGCGGTTTGGCGTTCCCAGTTGACACCGGCAGTGATCTTGTGGTTGCCAGTGTAGTAGGTCAAGTTGTCGGTGGCATTGAACACTCTGTTCTTCACACCGTTGTTGTAGGAGAACAACTCATAACCGAAGCTGGTGAAAGGAATGAAGTTACCAGTCTCCTCAAAGTCTTCGTAACCACTCATGATGTCGATGTGGGGGAAGATGTCGGAGTTGGAACCGCGTTGGTCGTTGATGTCAGTATAGGTGAACACGAACTGGTTGCTCAGCTGCAGGGAGAAGCGGCTGTTCAATTCAGTGGCGAATGACATCACATCGTTACGCATGGAGTACATGTTGTTCGAGAAGGGGAACGAGATCTCACTGGAACGGTTGTAAGAATAGTTGCGGAAATAGTCGTCGCAGGAGTTGCCGTTCGGAGCATTCCACAAATTGTTGCTGGTCTTGTTGAAACGGAACATCAACTTGTTGTTGTCATTGATATTCCAGTCGATACGGGCCAAGAGTTTCAGGTTGTTGTTACCGCCAGGATAGTTGGTGTAGGAACCCGGATTGTAGCCGTAGTCGTTAACCAACTTGTTGTAGATCTGGTCGAGGACGGCGGCGTCGCCATCGCCCGGACGATATTGGATGACTTCCGAAGGCTCTTGCGTTCTCTCAGCGTTGATGAAGAAGAACAACTTGTCCTTCACGATGGGACCACCAAACGTGGCGCCATAGACGAGACGGCTCTCCTCGGGACGAGGCGTTTCAAGGTTTTCACCCATCAGCATGTTGCCACGGAAGGTCTGGTTGGTGTAGTAGGAATAAACCGAACCATGGAATTGGTTGGTACCCGACTTGGTGATGGCGTTGATGCCGCCACCGACGAAGTTGGATTGGCGCACGTCGAAGGGGGCGACCACGACCTGGACTTCTTCAAGAGCGTCCACGGAGATAGGAGTGCCACCGCCAGGGAGGTTGCTGCTCAGACCGAAGTTGTTGTTGAAGTTGGCACCATCAACGGTGAAGTTGGTGGAACGACCGTCGCTACCAGCGAAGCTCATGCCGTTGGCGTAGGGCGAGATCTTGACAACATCGGTGATGCTGCGGGTGATGGAGGGCAGGACGGAGATCATCTCGGAATTGACGACCGTCGAGACGGAATTGCTGATGGGCGTGACCGCGTCGCCAGAAACGACGACTTCGTCAAGACCGACAACCTTGTCTTGAAGCTTGAAGTCTAAACGATAGGTCTCACCCAACTTCAAAGTGATGTTCTCATACTTTGAAGGAGCGTAGCCAACGAAACGGACCTCAACTGTGTAAGGTCCACCGACTCTCATGCCTTGCAGCGTGTAGCGGCCTTCACTGTTGGTTGTGGTAGCGTATGCACTACCTGAAGGTGTGTGGGTAGCGATGACAGTAGCGCCCGGAAGCGAACCTTGCGCATCTGTTACTTTACCCGACATACTCGAGGTGGTCACCTGGGCCATCAAGGTAACTGAGGCAATCATAGCCACGAAAAAAGTAAGTAACTTTTTCATAGATAATAATTTAATGTTAATAATTGAGTTGATTGTATTCTTTGTGTTTTAGCTCGTTTTCATTCAGTACATAGTATAAGACCGTGCAAATATATGGTTTTCCCACGAAATTCCGAACCAATTTTTTCCCACTTTTTGTCTTTTTTTTGGAAAAGTAATCAACGGTTTTTGTTTATAACTTGTAATAAACTGATTCTGAAAAAATTGAAAAGGCCGTCGGGCGGACAGGAGGCCGTAAAACACACCTATATTTATAATATGGTATTGTAGCTGCGAAAAAACTTTGGAATCCGTTCGGATGGTTTCCGTTTTTTGTGTATTTTTGAAGCCTAAAAACACGACGACTATGAACAAGGCATCAATCATTGTATTATTGGCGTTGGCATTGGGATTCTGCTCATGCGGCGACCAACCCTCAAAGCAGTTCAAGGCGATGGAGGAGGAGTTGAGGTCCATCGAGACGAAAATCAACGAGATCACGGATTGCGACGACCTTCAGCTGATGAACTTCGGTATCTTGGGCCTGCGTTCCGATATGGACAACTACAGACAGGGATCGGAGATGACCGAAGCCGAAATAGAACAACTTGACGGCATGATCGACCAACTCGAAGCCACTTGGAATGGCAAATGGGCCGCGCTCGACTGCGAACAGAACATGATGGAGAACGAACTCGACACTTCGGGCGAGGAGCAAGGTGCATTGGAATAAAGGCTTGCAGTTGGAGAAATTTTGTTATTTTTGCAGAGATAAAAACATATTGTTATGGCATTCTTTTATAAGCATAACCCAAAGAAATTCAACTATATACCTCGCTACTACAACCCTGAGAAGCAGGCGTTGGAGGAGAGAAAGGCTGAGATGGGCCTCGAGTCGAACTTGAGCCACGAGGAACAACTGCGCATACAGATGCGGCAGAAGTGGGGTGTCAAGAAAGACGAGGAGACCAAAGAGGAACAGCGTGCCAAACTGATCCGCAGGATCGTGCTGGGCGTGTTCGTGGTTTTCATTTTCTATTTCGTTTTCTGCACGCCGTTGATGACCAATATCGTCCGCGGTCTGACGGGAAGATAGCCTATGCTCGACATTATCAAATTATTGCCCGACAGCGTCGCCAACCAGATCGCTGCCGGCGAGGTGATACAACGTCCCGCGTCAGCTGTCAAGGAGCTGATGGAGAACGCATTGGATGCCGGCGCCACTCAGATCGACCTGGTGGTGAAAGACGCCGGTAAGGCCATGATCATGGTCGTCGACAACGGTTGCGGCATGTCGGAGACGGATGCCCGTATGTGTTTCGAGCGTCATGCCACCTCCAAGATCAGCAAGGCAGAGGACCTGTTCGCCATCCGCACCATGGGCTTCCGTGGCGAGGCCTTGGCCAGCATCGCCGCCATCGCTCAGGTGGAGCTGAAGACGCGCCGCAAGGAGGACGAAGTGGGCACCAAAATCATCAACGAAGGCTCTGTGGTCAAGGAACAAAGCCTCGTGCCGATGCAGCCTGGCACCACATTCACCGTCAAGAACCTGTTTTTCAACGTCCCGGCGCGACGCAACTTCCTCAAGTCGCCTCAAGCCGAGATGCGGCATATCGTTGAAGAGTTCACCCGCGTCACGCTGATGAACCCAGAGGTCGGCTTCACCCTGACCAGCGACGGCAAGGAACTCTATCATCTGTATCCCGGCAACCTCAAGCAACGCATCATGGGGCTGTTCGGCAACAACTATGAGGAACGCCTGCTGCCCGTCAGCCAAGAGGCCGACAGGGTGCGCATCACGGGCTACATCGTCAAGGCCGAATACGCCAAGAAGACCCGCGGCGAGCAGTATTTCTTTGTGAACAAGCGCTTCATCAAGCATGCCTATCTGCATCATGCCATCGAGAACGCCTTCATAGAGATGATCCCTCAGGACAGTTTCCCGGGCTATTTCCTGAATATCGAGGTCGACCCTGCCGACATCGATATTAACATCCACCCGACAAAGACTGAGGTCAACTTCTTGGATGTCAAGCTGGTGTATGCCATCTTGCATGCAGCGGTGCGCAAGGCCATAGGCCAGCACAATCTCTCGCCGATGATCGACTTCGAAGAGTCGGCCGACCTGAACAACGACTTCGGTGCGGCCATGGGCCTGTCGTCGCCATTGGCCATCCCCAACATCCCCATCGACCCGAACTACAACCCCTTCAGCAAGCCCTCGACGCCACGCGAGTCGATGCATGGCGGCAGCTATAGGCCTGAACACAACGCTGCTCCTGGCGACTGGCGCATCCTTTATGGCGAGCGCACCGACCTACCCGAAGAGACGGTTGCCCCGATGGAAGAGGCTGCCCCAAAGAACATTTATCTGCAAGTGAATCAGTCGTATATCGTCACGGCGGTGAAGTCGGGCGTGGTTGTCATCGACCAGAACCTGGCACATGCACGGGTGCTGTACGAAAAATTCCTGAAGGAGATGGAGAACCATAACGGCGTGTCGCAGCAGGAGTTGTTTCCACAGGCACTGTCGCTCAATGTGAACGACGCTTCGCTGCTGAAGGAGATGCTGCCCGAGTTGGAGAACCTGGGTTTTGTGCTCGAGCAGGCCAACCCGACCACCTTTATGATTAATGGCACGCCGGCGGATGCGGCGGGCTGCGACGCGGTGGCCTTGTTGGAGAAGATTTTGGATAACTACAAGATCAATCGCACTGACTTGCAACTGGATAGGAAGCTGAACCTCGCCAAGACCATGGCGGCTCAGTTGTCCATCAAGGCGCAGACGAAACTCTCCGAGGTGGAGATGCAAAAACTGGTGGACCAGCTGTTCGAATGTAACGTGGCCGAGGTCGCACCCAATGGTAAGAAGATTTACGTGGTATTAAATATGGAGGATTTATTCAAATGAACGAACAATATAGCCCAACTGGATTTAAGGTGCTGCCAACGATTGTCAAGAACCTGTTGATTATCAACGTGCTGATGTTTTTGGCTACCTTTACATTTGAGCGTTTTCATATCGACTTGACCGACATCCTAGGCTTGCATTTTTTCAAGGCCTCCGACTTTAGGATTTACCAGTTGATTACCTACATGTTCATGCATGCCAATTTCGGGCATCTGTTTTTCAACATGTTCGCGTTGTGGATGTTCGGCAATACGCTCGAAAACATCTGGGGATCAAAGCGTTTCCTGCTGTTCTACATGGTGTGCGGCATCGGGGCAGGACTCTGTCAGGAATTGGTGCAATACATCCAATATGCCAACACTTTGGCCAACTATGACACGGTGAATACAGGGAGACAAATCATCCCGATGGCGGAGTACCTGAACATGATGACTACCGTGGGCGCCTCGGGTGCCATCTACGGCTTGCTGCTGGCCTTCGGCATGATGTTCCCCGATTCTAGGATTTATCTGTATTTCCTGTTCCCGATCAAGGCCAAGTGGTTCGTCATCGGTTATGCTGCGATTGAGTTGGTTATGGGCCTTGGCGGTGCCGACAATGTGGCCCATTTCGCCCACCTCGGCGGTATGCTCTTCGGCTTGCTCCTGATCTTGTACTGGAGGAAGAATCCGGCCGGACCTAACAAGAATTTCAGGAAACTGAAGGACATATTCCAATCGTGGAAACGTAGATCGAAAATGAAATACACGCGTTACGAGGAGGTTTACGACAAGGCGCCCCGTAACGATGGGGACTACAACTACCAAAAGGCTCAGAAAGAGCGTGATATCGATGCCATCCTGGACAAGGTCGCCAAAGACGGCTACTCCAGCCTGACGCCGGAAGAGAAGGAGTTCCTGTTTAAAAACAGCCGATGAAGATGGAGAAGAAGGAAAGAAGCTTTTTCGGAAAGTTGTTGGTCGTCGTGCTGACGGTATTGGCCCTCATCGGATTGGGAGCCATGGTGTTGAGCGTCATCAATGCCTACATCAACCCGCAGCATTTCATCTGGACCACGATTTTCGGTTTGGCTTTCTGGGAGATCTTCTTCTTCAATGTTGTGGTGCTGCTCTTGCTGCTCCTTATGTGGTCGAACAAGGTTTGGATTGCCGTGTTCACCATGCTCGTCGCCATACCTGGCGTGGCCAAGTCGTATTCCTTCGGCTCGAAGGTGAAGGCTGACAACAGCATCCGTATCATGAGCTACAATGTCCATAACTTCAGGCATGTCAACGGCGTGACGGAACGTGAGGAGTTTGCCGATCAAGTGATGGCCATGGTGCGCGAACAAAGCCCTGACATCCTATGCTGCCAAGAGTTCTCGGGGTACAAGACGGATGTGTCGCGTACGCAATGCATTTATGATTTTTCGGAAGGCGCTGGCTTTCAGTACGTTTATTTCAACAAGAAAAGAAACTACGGAGGCAATGTGGTATTCTCCAAATACCCAATCGTGAAGGTCGACGAGGAGTCGGGCTTCGGGCAAGAGAACACCTACGGCGTGATGGTTTCGGTGGATGCTGGCGACAAAGGCCGGTTTTATGTGGCCAACGTGCATCTGCTTTCCTATAATATCACCGACAGCGAAATCGACATCCTGATCAACTCGACGGATCGATCCGACACGCTCGACACGATAGGGAAGACCGTGCTTCACAAACTGAGCTATGCCTTCCAAAAACGTAGCGAGGAGCTGCAGCAGGTGCTGACAGGGATGCCGCCTGTCGAGGGTCCCGTCATCATCTGTGGCGACTTCAACGAGCCGCCGCTGTCATACAATTACCGCCAGATGCAAAAGGCGGGTTTTGTCGACACCTTCACCAAGGTGGGCAATGGCATCAAACCGACCTACGCAGGCAAGCTGCCGCTGCTGCGTATCGACTATGTCTGGGCCAACGACGGCGTCACGCCACTCAGCTTCTACCGTTACCGTTGGAAGACCTCAGACCATTATCCAATTATGTTAGATTTCAAAATCCAGTAAATATGACACTCATCAAATCCATCTCCGGCATCCGTGGCACCATTGGCGGCCAGCCGGGCGACAACCTCACGCCAATCGACATGGTGAAATTCACCGCTGCCTTCGTCAAATTCGTGCAACATCATAAAGGGGTGAAACGCCCCAAGGTGGTGGTAGGCCGCGACGCCCGTCTCTCGGGATTCCTTGTCAACCAGGTGGTGTGCGGCACTTTGCAGGCCATGGGCGCCGACGTGCTCGACATCGGGCTGAGCACTACGCCTACGACGGAGATTGCCGTGACAGGATTGAAAGCCGACGCAGGCATCATCCTGACGGCCAGCCATAACCCCGCGCAATGGAACGCCTTGAAACTCCTCAACGAGAAGGGTGAGTTCATCTCCGCTGCCGAAGGCGCCTGGCTGCTCGATGTGGCTGCCAAAGACGACTTCGACTTCGTCCCGATTGAGGAAATCGGAACTTATCAACAGATTGACGGCTGGATGGACAAGCATGTCGACATGGTGTGCCAACTGCCTCTCGTCAACAAAGAGGTGATTGCCCAAGCCAACTTCAAGGTGGCTGTGGATGCGGTCAACTCGACGGGCGGCATTGCCATTCCCAAGATGCTGCGTGCCCTCGGCGTGAAAGAGGTGTTGGAACTCAACTGCCAGCCTACGGGTAAGTTCGCCCACACACCTGAGCCTTTGGCGCAGAACCTGACCGACATCTGTCGCTACGTCAAGGAGCAAGGCTGCGACTTCGGCGTGGTCGTCGACCCCGACGTGGACCGTCTGGTCTTCGTCAAGGAGGACGGTGAGCTGTTTGGCGAGGAGTACACTTTGGTCTCGGTGGCCGACTTCATCCTGAAGCATACCCCTGGCCCGACGGTGAGCAACTTGTCTTCAACCCGCGCTTTACGTGACGTCACGCAAAAGCATGGGCAACAGTATTTTGCCGCTGCCGTGGGCGAGGTCAACGTGGTGGAGAAGATGAAGGAAGTGGGTGCCGTCATCGGCGGCGAAGGCAACGGTGGCGTCATCTATCCCGAGCTGCACTATGGCCGCGACGCCTTGGTCGGTACGGCCTTGTTCTTGACCCAACTGGCTGAGAAGAAGGTGAAATGTTCCGAGCTGAAAAAGGAGTATCCCGCTTATTTCATGTCGAAGAACAAGATCCAACTCACGCCTACGACCGACGTGGACGGCATTCTAGCCAAGTTCGCCGAGAAGTTCAAGGACGAACAGGTGACCACCATCGATGGCGTAAAGATCGACTTCGAGGAAGGCTGGGTGCATCTGCGCAAGTCGAACACCGAGCCTATCATCCGTATTTATAGCGAGGGCAAGACTGAGGCCGAGGCTGAGCGCTTTGCCAACATGATTTTGGAAGAAGCAAAGAAAATGGTATAAGAGACGCGAGACTGCGAGACGCGGGACGCGAGCCGTTGGTCTGTCCCGTGTCCCGTGTCCCGAAGTCCCGTGTCTCGTGTCAAATAAAAAATATGAAACGAGGATTCGGAAGCGACAACCATTCGGGCATCTGTCCCGAGGTGATGGAAGCCATTGCCCGCGTGAACAAAGATCACGCTGTGGCCTACGGCGATGATGAGTATTGCGCTGCAACGGAACAGAGGTTCCGCGAGCAGTTCGGCGAGCAGGCGAGGGTCTTCTTCGCCTTCAACGGCACGGGATGCAACACCTTGTGCATCGATGCCATGGTGCATTCGCACGAGGCGGTGGTCTGTGCCGAGACCGCCCATATCAACGTCGACGAATGTGGCGCGCCGCAGCGCATCGTGGGCTGCCGCCTGTTGACGGTGGACACGCCCGACGGCAAACTGACGCCCGAGTTGGTGAAGACCCGTCTGCATGGCTTCGGCTTCGAGCATCACTCGCAGCCCAAGGTCATCAGCATCACGCAGCCGACGGAGTTGGGCACCTTATATACCTTAGATGAAATCAAGGCTTTGGTGGCCTTGGCCCGTGAATACAACATGTACGTCCACATCGACGGTGCTCGTCTGGGTAACGCCGCCGTGGCCCTGGGCTGCACCTTCAAGGAGATGACCACCGACCTCGGCGTGGATGCCGTGTCGTTCGGTGGCACCAAGAACGGACTGATGATGGGGGAGGCGGTGGTGCTGCTCAATCCCGACATCTGTCCCGACTTCAAATACCGTCGCAAACAGGCCATGCAGCTCTGCTCGAAGATGCGTTTCATCGCGGCGCAGTTCGATGCCTATTTCGAGAACGACCTCTGGCGTCGCAACGCCGAGCATTCCAACAAGATGGCGCAATTGCTCTATCAGGCCGTGAAGGACATCCCAGGTGTGAAGGTCGTCTATCCCGTGCAGGCCAATGGTGTCTTCGCGCAGCTGCCCCGCAAGGTGTGGAAGGAACTGCAAAACCACTATTTCTTCTACGACTGGGACGAGGGCGCCGATGTGGTACGCTGGATGTGCGCATTCGATACTTCCGAACAGGATATCCGGGAGTTTGTAAAGGTGCTGAAATCTTTAATGGCTTAGGCTATTCCACCATTATCTTAAGGATCTCCACATCGGTCTCCTTCATGCCCAAACGGCCGAGACAGCCGATGTGGTCGATGGTCTCTTCTACGTCGCGGCCGATGATGCCGTCGCCGCCGAGGAGGTTACAGCCTTGTTTGCTCATCTCGTAGCCGAGGATGCCCGCCTCCACAGAGAGGGCGATCTTGCCGGCGCAGGAGGGCTTGGCGCCGTCGCAGACGATGCCTGCGGCCATGCCCAAGGCGTTCTCAAGGGTGTGTTCGATGATGCTCAAAGGCTCGTTGAGGAGATAGGCGATGCCGCAGCCCGAGGCGCAGCCGGCGCTGACGGCGCCGCAATAGGCCGATAGCCTGCCGATGCCAGTCTTCTGGTGGATGGCGACGAGATTGGAGAGCGCCACGGCACGGATGGTGCGTTCCTCGTCGATGCCGTATTCCTCGGCATAGGCAAGGATGGGCAGACTGACTGTCATGCCTTGGTTGCCGCTGCCCGAGTTGATGATGACGGGCATCTCACAGCCGCTCATGCGGGCATCGGAACCTGCCGCAGCCCAGGCACGGGCCTTGATCCTCACATCCGTCCCAAAACTCATGATGGTGCTGCCGATGTTGGCACCCCAGTTGTTCTTTAGGCCTTCCTGTGAGATGGCCTTGTTGCATTCGATTTGCGGCCTGATAATGGGCTCGAGGTCTTTGATGTCGACGGTGTTGGCGAAGTCGTAGATGTCTTTCATGCTGAGGCAGCTGCGGTCGGTGAGTTTGGTGGCTCCCGTCTCGGCATAGCCCGAGTCGAACAGCACATGGTCATCCTTCTCCATATGGACGATGTTGGTATGGAAGCCCGCGATGCGCACGCTGGCGGAGTGTTCCTCGGTATATAAGGTGACCGTCACGTCGAGCTGTGCGATGACATTGAGCGGCACGATGGTCATCAGCGTGCTGTCGAGGAAGGCGGCGATTTCCTTCTTCTGCTCAGGCGTCACCTCGGCGATGACCTCGAGGGCTTTCTGTGGGTTGCCGGCCACGATGCCTGCGGCCACGGAGGCCTTCAGGCCTTTCATGCCTTTGGTGTTGGGCACGATGACGCTCTTCACGTTCTTGATGATGTTGCCGCTGGCTTTGATCTCCACGCGTTTGGGCATGGTGCCCAGGATCTCATGGGCCTTGGCGGCGGCGTAGGCCAGACAAATCGGCTCGGTGCAACCCATGGCGGGCACCAGCTCTTCCTTGAGGATGCTCAGATAGGCATCGTACAGACAGTCGCTTTTAACTTCGTTGAATGCTTCGCATTTCTCCATATCATCAAACATATTTGCCGCAAAAATACAAAAAAACACTGATTTCGTTTGTTTGGAATAAAATAATCCCTAACTTTGCCCAAAATATCATGTAAATCAAATTAAACCTATTGTAGAATAAAAATTACAAGTATGAACAACGACAATTTTGAAACCTCTTTGAAGGCATGGAATGAAAACGAAAAAGCCGCCAACGAACTCATCAACATCGTCGGTAAGCTTTGGTACGACAAGTCGGTGGAGCTGATCATGCTGCGCTCGCTGCTGGTCAACCGTGGTTCGGGTAAGATCCTGAACAAGCACCTTCGTGCCGCCAACGTGTTGGGCAAGCCCGTCCGTGTGCAGGACTCGCTCCTCATCGCCAAGGCACTCCTTGCCGAAAACCTGGCTCCCGCCCGCATCGACCTTGGTCGTCTCAACTCGGAGTGGACGGACGAGAAGGAGAAGTACAATAACAACGTGACTGCTTTTGTCCGCGACAAGCTCAATTACATCATCGATGCCCTGCCGCGCAGCAACAAGGTGCAGGATGTCATCCTCTACGGTTTCGGTCGTATCGGCCGTATCCTCTGCCGCGAGATGACGGAGATGGCTGGCCGTGGCGACGCCCTGCGTGTCCGCGCCATTGTCACCCGCAAGAACTCGCCTGAGGATATCGCCAAGCGTATCAACCTGTTCCGCACCGACTCGGTGCACCGTTATTTCCACGGCGTGTGCACGCCCGTCGAAGGCGAGAATGCGATGATGGTCAACGGCCAGAAGATCCTCTTCCTCGAAGCCAAGAACCCCGAGGACCTCGACTATACGGAATATGGCATCCACGATGCCTTGCTTATCGACAACACGGGCGCCTTCCGCGACCGTGAGTCTTTGGCCCGTCACCTGCAGGCCAAGGGCGTGGCCAAGGTGCTGCTCACCGCTCCTGGTAAGGGCGACATCCCGAATGTGGTCTATGGCGTCAACCAAGACACGCTCGACCTTGAGAACGAGACCATCTTCTCGGCCGCCAGTTGCACCACCAACGCCATCGTACCCGGCCTCGAGGTCATGCTGAAGAACTTCGGCATCGTGAAGGGCCACATCGAGACCATCCACAGCTACACCAACGACCAGAACCTGCTTGACAACTACCACAAGAAAGAGCGTCGTGGCCGTAGTGCCGCCTTGAACATGGTCATCACCGAGACGGGTGCTGGCAAGGCCGCTGCCAAAGCCATCCCCGAGCTGAAGGGTAAGCTGACGAGCAATGCCGTCCGTGTGCCTACGCCTGATGTCTCCTTGGCAGTGCTCGCCCTCGATCTGGAGCGCGCCACCACGGTGGAAGAAGTCAACGAGGCCTTCCGTATCGCCTGCCTTGAGGGTAACCTCATCGAGCAGATCCGCTTCAGCAGCAACACGGAGTTCGTCTCGAGCGACGGTATCGGCGACAGCTGCGCCTGCATCTTCGACGCTCCGGCCACCAAGGTCAGCGAAGATGGCAAGACCGTGATCCTCTATCTGTGGTACGACAACGAGTTCGGCTACAGCAACCAGGTGATCCGCCTCGCCCGCCACATCGGCCAGGTGAAGAGCTACAGGTACTACTAATTATTTGGTTCATACCAATTTGATTAGTATTCATCGAAAAAAGTGTCCTGCGGGACACTTTTTTTTGTATCTTTGCCGCCTTATACGAAAACTACAACCCAATGAACAATAAAAACACATTACTTGGTTTTATCCTCATCGCGGCCATTCTTTTCGGCTGGATGTATTTCATGTCTCCTTCGAAGGAGCAAATAGCTGAGCAACAGCGCATTCAGGACTCCATCCGCCGCGCGCGCATGGAGCAGATGGCCTTGGACTCCTTGCGTCAGGCGGAGAGAAGGCAAGCCGAAGCCCAATTGGCCGCCCTGCCTAGCGACACCGTTCAAGTGGCACCGCAGGATTCGGCCGGCCTCGCCCAACAGAGACAGAACGCTTTGCGTGACAGATACGGCATCTTCGCTGGTGCCGTGGAAGGCGAGGAGCAGTTATGGACCATTGAGAACAAACTCCAGAAGTTGACCTTCAGCAGCAAGGGCGGCTTCCTGAAAAGAGTGGAGCTGAAGGACTATAAGACCTACGACTCGCTGCCTTTGGTGATGTTCGACACCGCCACGTCGAAGTTCGAGCTTTCGTTCTTTGCCCACAACCGCGTGGTCAACACCTCTCAGTTCTACTTCCAGCCCTATATGAACGGCCAGCCTTATTCCGGCGGCGACATCATGGTGGGGGAGAACGACAGCGTGGTCTTCGCCCTGCGCCTGCCTACCGACAATGCCGAGCAGTACCTTGAATATGTCTACACAGTGCGCTACGACAACTATATGCTCGACTTCGACATTCGCACCGTCGGGCTGAAGGAAGTAATCGGCAACGACGCCGACTACCTGAGTCTGGATTGGTCCGTCGACCTGATGAAACAGGAGAAGAGCACCGACCGTTTTGCCGGCGAGGCAGTCTATTTCAGGCCGTTGAACGACAAGGACGTCGACCATCTTAACGAGCAGAAAGATAGTGACCAGACGGTGAACACCGCCTTGAAATGGGTGTCGTTCAAGCAGCGTTTCTTCTGCAATGTGATTGTGGCCAAAAACCAGTTTGAGAACGCCCACATGGCTGTGCGGACCCAAAACTCGGAGAACCCGCGTTACTTCAAGACCATGTTGGCCAACATCGAAGTGCCTTATAACGTGAACGCCGAGACCAACGTCATCCCGATGCAGCTCTACTTCGGTCCCAATCACTTCAAGACCCTGCGGAGCTACGGCCTCGGCCTCCAGGACCAGATCAACTTGGGTAACTTCTTCCTCATCCGTTGGATCAACTACGGCGTCATCGCCGTGTTCAACTGGCTGAGCAGCTATGGCTGGAACTACGGTATCGTCATCCTCATCCTGACCATCCTCATCAAGACCTTGCTCTTCCCCTTGGCTTTCAAGTCTTACAAGTCGTCAGCCATTACCCGCGTCTTGAAGCCCGAGATGGAAGCCATCAACGAGAAATACCCCAAGGAAGAGGACGCCATGAAGAAACAACAGGCCGTGCTGAACCTGCAGAAACAGGCCGGTGTGAGTCCCGCCTCGGGATGTCTGCCCGCCTTGCTGCAGTTCCCCATCCTCATCGCCATCTTCCGTTTCTTCCCCGCCAGTATCGAGTTGCGCCAGCAGCCCTTCCTTTGGGCCGACGACCTCTCGACCTACGATAGCATCGTCGAGTTCCCGAAGTTCCTCGGCATGGACCACCTCAGCCTGTTCACCATCCTGATGACCATCACCACGCTCATCTACACATACGTGAACAACAAACAGATGGACTATTCGAGCAACCCGCAAATGAAACCCATGAAGTGGATGATGTACCTGATGCCCATCATGTTCTTCGCCATCTTCAACAACTACTCGTCGGGCTTGAGCTACTACTACATGCTGGTCAACATCATCACCTTCATCCAGATGTTCGTCTTCCGTAAAATGATCGACGAGGACAAGGTGCGTGCCACCATCGAGGAGAACAAACGCAAGCCTCAGAAAAAGTCCGGCTTCATGAAACGTCTCGAGGAGGCGCAGAAGCAACAGGCTAAGATGCAACAACAAAGGAAACGTTGACCATGAAAGATCTTGAGAAATTCTTGAACGCCATCCTTGAGACGCGTAAGGTGTGGTTGCTCGAAGCCAAGGAAGGCTTCTTCGCCATGCTGGAGGACGGCGACGGAGAACCCTATATCCCCATCTGGGAATCGGAAGCCTTGGCGGTCCAGGCCGCTCAGGGCGACTGGGAAGGCTACACGGTGACCGACATGGGCTTCTCGGAGCTGGGACATTGGCTCAAGGAGTTGGCTGCCGACGACATCGACATCGCCGTGTCGCCCGAGGCCGACGGCGAGATCACGGCGATACCTTCGTATAAGTTCCGGAACTGGCTGAAGCCCTATGACGACCATTCCTATAAGGAAAAGGACGACGAGGACGAGGAAGATTTCGACTACGGCGACGGCTGGGCGCAACCCTGGAATTGATCGTTGGGGCGGGCCCGCGTGTCCGTCCATTGTAGGGCTGTCACACTGTGGCAGCCGTCGCAGGGACGCACCGCGTGCGTCCGAAAAACCGAAAAAAAAGAATAACGTAAAATCATGAAAAGCAAGCTGTTTGGTGTATTGTTGTTGATCGAGGCCGCGGCATTGTTGCTGACGGCGGCGGTCGCCTTGCACTATCAGCGTGTGGCTGGAGACGGCGATGCCCGTTGTTTCCTTCTCACGGCGGGCTTGACCGGTGCCGTAGGTCTGTTGCTCTACAGCATCGGTAGCATGGCCAAACGCAATACCATGCAGATACGTGATACCTTCATGGTGGTCGCCCTGTCGTGGGTGTTGTTCTCCCTCTTCGGCATGTTGCCGTTCCTGATGTATGGCACGGTCGACAATGTGACGGACGCTTTCTTTGAGACCATGTCGGGCTTCTCGACCACGGGTGCCACGATCCTCAGCAACATCGACCAGCAGCCCCACGGCATCCTCTTCTGGCGTAGCATCATGCAATGGATGGGCGGCTTGGGTGTGGTGGTGTTCACCTTGGCGTTCCTCCCTTCAGTGGCCAAAGGCTCGAAGAAGGTCTCACTCTTCGCTGCCGAGGCGCCGGGTCTGAGCGTAGAGAAACTGGCTCCCACCATGGGGGCCACCTCGCGTTTGCTGTGGTTCATCTACATTGCCCTGACGCTGTTATGTGCCTTCATGTATTCTCTGGGCCCCATGAACAAGTTCGACGCTGTCTGTCACGCCTTGACGACCATAGCGACAGGCGGTTTCAGCACGCATCAGGCCAGCATCGGCTATTACCACTCTAACTATATCGAATGCGTCTGTATCGTCTTCATGTCGATGTCGGGCGTCAGCTTTGCGATGTACCATTTCCTGTTCAACCGCCGTTTCGATGTCATCAAGAAAAACGAGGAGTTGCGTTGGTACTTGATCGCCATTGTTGCCTTCACCTTGCTGTTTGTGGGACGTTTCTATTTCGCTCCGCATTTCAACACGATCACCGACGAACAGTTGGCCTCACATCCCTCGACGTGGTGGGAGCGCATCCGTACCTCGATGTTTCATGTGGTGGCCTTGCTGTCGAATACGGGCTTCCAGGGCAGCAACTACGACTATGACCTCTGGGGCCGTCTTTTCCTCATCCCGACGGTCTTGTTGATGGTGGTGGGTGGCTGTGCGGGTTCTACCAGTGGCGGCATCAAGATGGTGCGTGTCATCGTGCTGGTCAAATACATCAAGAAGACCATCAACGAGTTGATCCACTCGACGAGCATGTACACCGTCAAGATTTCGGGGCAGATCGTGGAAGACCTCAGCTTGAAGCGTGTGCTGTCGTTCTTCTCGCTGTTCATCATCGTCTTTATGGTCAACATAGTGGTGCTCTCGGCAGTAGGTATGAGCCTCGAAGAGGGAGCTATTTCCTTCCTGACCTGTTTCAGCAACTACGGCCCAGGCTCGGGCATCACGGGTCCGAGCGGCAATTTCGATGCCATCCCAAATGTGGCTAAATGGCTGCTATCGTTCGATATGTTGGTGGGACGTCTCGAGATCTTCACGATTTTGTTGCTGTTCACCAGGAGCTTTTGGAGGGCGAAGTAAAGAAGACAGTTATAAATAGTGATGGACTAAAGCAATAGTGAGGACGACAATACAACCTATCACAAAGAGTGCGCCTAACAACAGGTAATATAACAAAGTAGCCAAAACGCTACGTAGGATAGTTTTGGGGATGTTGTATCCAGCCATTCTTCGGAAACAGACTGCCAAGGAAATACAGATGGCCAAAGGAAAGATGGCTATTGTGCTTGACAAATCGACAGAAAACAGGTAAACCAAACTCACTACACATCGGAATAAGACAACCATAACCATTGAATACACGACCGTTATGGTGTATTCCGCTCCATTATAGCGTTTCCTGTTTTGTTTGCCGAAGGCGCGTCTTGTCGCAAACACCAGCAAGGGAAGCGTTAGCAAATAACAAGCAGTGTAATGGTTGTAGTAGAATTGAAGGCCTTTGAGGCTGGTTGTGTAGATAAGCCTTATATCGTCTTCGTATTCTTTTGGGTTTTCTAATTCAGCAGTAATATCATTTTCTGAAATGTTGTATTCCTCGCGGCTGCCGCTGACAGATGCGATAAGGAGATAAACCGTCAGGGAGAAAATCAGCATCGGGAAAGGAGAGAAGTATTTTCTGCGTTTGCCGTTGAGGATCTCGACAATCATCGCGCCTGGACGGGTGAACAAGTTTTTGAGCGTAAACCAAATGCCGCCGTCTCTGCCGAGAATGGCTGCGATGAGGTTCTCCCAAATAAACTTGAATGTGAACCGTCCCGTTTCGGCGCTTTGTCCGCACTCGGGGCAGAACTTTCCTTCGAATTCGGTGCCGCAGTTGAGGCATTTAACTTTGTTGATCGCTTCGCAATTGGTGGTTTTGACTTCGGGTTGTATTTCGTTTTCCATTATGGCTCGGGTTTGACGGGGCAAAAGTAGGGAAAAATTGTCAAAATGTCGTAAAAGAATCTGCTAAATCCTTGATTTAGTGACAATTTGTCATAAAAACTGCCTTTATTTCTCTTCAATAGGATTGGCCAAAGTTTTGATGGCCTGCGACGTGAGGCTTCGAGCCTTGGACTCGTCTCGTGTCCCGCTGTCTCGAAGTCTCGAAGTCAAAAAAGAAACAAAGAAAGGAGAACCCAAATATGAACATCAACCAATTCACTATCAAATCACAGGAAGCCATCGGGAAAGCTCAGGAGATTGCACAGTCTCACCAGAGCCAGACCGTGGAAGCCATCCACCTGCTGAAGGGTATGTTGCTGAGCGACGATTACTTGGTGCCCAACCTGATGAAGAAGCTGGGCGTCAACCTGAATCGCCTCAACGAATCCCTTGACCAGGCCATCAACTCACAACCGCGCAGCAGCGGCACCGAATTGTATTATTCCTCGGAGGTCAGCAAAATCTTCAACGATGCCTTGGCCTTGGCCAAGAAGATGGGCGACGAATACGTGTCCATCGAGCATCTGTTGCTGGCCGTCTTCGAGAGCAACAGCCTCGCTGCCCAGATGATGAAGGAACAAGGCGTGAACAAGGGTGACCTTGAAACCGCCATCAAGCAGTTCCGCAAGGGCAAGAAGGTCGACTCGCAGGATGCCGAGCAGAACTACGACTCGCTGAACCGTTTCGCCAAGAACTTGAACGACTTGGCGCGCGAAGGCAAACTCGACCCGGTCATCGGCCGTGACGAGGAGATCCGTCGTGTGCTGCAAATCCTGAGCCGACGCACCAAGAACAACCCTATATTAATAGGTGAGCCGGGCGTGGGTAAGACCGCCATCGTGGAGGGTCTGGCCCAGCGTATCGTTAACCGAGACGTGCCCGAGAACCTGAAGAGCAAGACCGTGTTCAGTCTGGACATGGGTGCATTGCTCGCCGGCGCCAAATACAAGGGTGAGTTTGAGGAACGTCTGAAGAACGTCGTCAAGGAAGTCGTGGACAGCGACGGCGAAGTCATCCTGTTCATAGACGAGATTCATACCTTGGTCGGCGCAGGCGGTGGCGAAGGCGCCATGGACGCGGCCAATATCCTGAAGCCGGCTCTGTCGCGTGGCGAGCTCCGCGCCATCGGTGCCACCACATTGAAGGAATACCAGCAGTATTTCGAGAAGGACAAAGCATTGGAGCGTCGTTTCCAGAAGGTGCTCATTGACGAGCCTGACGAGGCTTCGGCCATCAGCATCCTCCGTGGCTTGAAGGAACGCTACGAGACTCACCACCACATCCGTATCTTGGACGAGGCCATCATCGCCGCCGTGCAACTATCGGTGCGTTACATCAGCGACCGTTTCCTGCCCGACAAGGCTATCGACCTGATCGACGAGGCTGCCTCGCGTCTGAGGCTGCAAATCGACTCGATGCCCGAGGAGTTGGAAGACGTGGAGCGTGCCATCCGCCAGCTGGAAATCGAGCGCGAGGCCATCAAGCGCGAAAACGACATCAAGAAGGTGGAGGAGATAGGGAAGGAGCTAGCCGAACTCAACGACAAACGCTCCGCCATCAAGGCCAAATGGGAGACCGAGCGCAATTATGTGGAACTTATCCAGAAGGAAAAGAGCAACATAGAGATCTACAAGCATCAAGCCGAGGTGGCTGAGCGTGACGGCGACTACGGCCGTGTGGCAGAGCTGCGTTACGGCAAGATCCGCGAGGCAGAGGCTGCCATTGAGAAAGCCAAGGCAGACCTGCTTGCAGTGCAAGGCGACCATCCGTTGGTAGACGAGGAAGTCGGATCCGACGACGTGGCAGAGATCGTCTCGCGTTGGACGGGTATCCCGGTCAATAAGATGATGCAAAGCGAGCGTGAGAAGCTCTTGCATCTCGAGGACGAACTGCACAAGCGTGTTGTCGGTCAGGACGAGGCCATCACCGCCGTCAGCGATGCTATCCGTCGTAGCCGTGCGGGCCTGCAGGATGCCAAACGTCCTATCGGTTCCTTCATCTTCATGGGTACCACGGGCGTGGGTAAGACCGAGCTGGCCAAGGCCTTGGCAGAGTTTCTGTTCGACGACGAGAACGCTATGGTGCGTATCGACATGTCGGAGTATCAGGAGCGTCACACGGTGTCGCGACTCATCGGAGCCCCTCCAGGATATGTGGGCTACGAAGAGAGTGGCCAGTTGACCGAGGCCGTGCGTCGTAAGCCGTATTCCGTCATTCTGTTGGATGAAATCGAGAAGGCTCACCCCGACGTGTTCAACATCCTACTGCAGGTCTTGGATGATGGCCGTCTGACCGACAACAAGGGCCGTACGGTGGACTTCAAGAACACCATCGTCATCATGACCTCCAACATCGGTGCAAATATCATCCAAGAGAACTTCGCCATGCTCAATGGCAGCAACGACGAGGAAGTCTTCGAGAAGACCCGTAACGAGGTGATGGAGCAGCTGAAGCAGTTCATGCGGCCTGAGTTCCTGAACCGTGTCGACGACATCATCATGTTCAAGCCTTTGGACGAGAGCCAGATTGCCG
>Ga0310690_10000925_pt1 | contig 56887 bp, 44 predicted proteins | sample AusTroGonzalo_MG_2_FD_207661 | JGI IMG/M metagenome (GOLD analysis project Ga0310690, IMG submission 207661) | Bovine rumen microbial communities from tropical cattle in Woodstock, Queensland, Australia - Gonzalo_04 (v2) (version 2) | ecosystem: Host-associated > Mammals > Digestive system >... | reverse complement strand
ACGGTGTCTGTCGCCGTTTCAAGCAGATTTCGCATGTTGTATGTAAATGTCTGCGTTACGGGAACAGAACCGTCAGATGTTTTGCTGATTATTCTTCCGTAAGCGTCGCGGGTGAAAGCAACTTCCATTGAGTAGCTGTTGCCTTTCATTGATTCAATGTTTCTCATTTTGATTATTTGATGATTTTGAAGAGTTCCTTTCCACTATTTTTTCCACCTTTTCTCTTCCATACCAGTAATCTTCACGTAAAATGCTGTATAATCCCCAACCATAGCATATAGGTTCTACATATTGTAGTTCATCAAGCGAACGCCACTCAGGTTTTATTTCAACAACTATTCTGCCGCTCCTGTCTATTACAAAACGACTGTCGCCTTTCCGCACCCAGGCTACATCAAAATAAAACGCACTAACATCATCATATTCCGCAGGAATCACTTCATTGCCGTTTTCGTCAAGAAATCCCCATTTTCCGTTCTGCTTGAAAGAAGTCGAATGCTCTTCTGAGCACATACTATCTCTGACTTCTTCGTATTTACCGTATTTTTTTTGCTTGTTTTCTTCGACCTCTTTTTTATCGTAATACGGTTTTTCTTTTACATTGCAGTTTTCATCTAAGCTTTCAGGCAGTTCGTTCTCTAAGATTTTATCGCATATTTTTTCACCGCTTGAAGAATCGAAGACGATAAAATGCTGATAATATTTTTTCTCACCTTTTTCACTATATTCAATGTAAAATCGGTCGTTTCCCATCAAGTTGTCATTATAAATACGGGAAACTGTTCCGCTCGGTTTTTTCATAAGAAAAATTTCGTTGTTTTCCCATGAATTCATATAAAGTGAAGAATCTTTTCCGACAACAACTTTGTTTCCTATAATGCCGTAGAATTCATCGTATTCTGCATCCAAAATCTTTGCTTTTTTTACATCCACAAGCCTTATTTTCCCTGCTTTTAAAACGGCAAGTGTTCCCATAACGTAGTAGAAGCGAAAGTAAATTTTAGGATCATCAAATTGAGGCTCAATAACATACTTTCCGGTTTTGTCTATTACTCCCCACAATCCATTTTGTTTCGCCCAAGTTATGCCATCAACAAAACGGCTACCTATATCCTCAAATTGAGGCTCGACAATATAATTCCCGGTTTTATCTATCATCCCCCATAATCCCTCTTGCTGTACAGGTGCTATCTCATCTATAAAACGACCAGCATCTTCGAATTGAGGTTCTATAACATAATTCAAATTTTTATCGACGAAACCGCATTTTTCAGTTTTGGAATCAACAACCACTAGTAAATCCTGTGTATAGAAAGGATTGATATCGTGAAAAGTAATGTCTTTTATTTGCTTCCCTGTTTCGTTGAGAAAAATAAATTCTTTTTCGGTTGTAAAAGCTGGGATCATACCGTCTTTAACTATATCGATATACAAATATTGAGCAGGAACAATCTCATTTCCATTCTCATCAAGTAAACCGTAAAGACCATTTTTGTCTGAAAAAACAAAGCGGGCTTTTGGGGAATCAGCTTTTGCGACAGTCGGAGCAGATGCGCAAGAAGCCAAAAATAATAACAGCGTTAAAATTATCAGGTTTTTCATATTTGGCCCTCCTACTCAAAATATGGGTCAACCTCCGGTTGAACAAAGCCACTCTGTTGCCATCTTTCATAGGTCGTTGAATCGTAGCCATATTCAGCATTTGTTGGAACAAAAGGATTCCTGTAAATCATTGGTCGTCCCGAACCATCGTTCCCATCAAAGAAAATTGCTTTCAACGGATCCTTGTTCACATAATAGGGATTTTGATAAATCATTATTGCTCCGTTTTGGGTGCCATTTCTACCTGTTCTTTTTCATAAAAATTTATTTCTGCGTCAATATCCTTCAAAGTTTTCAGTATTATAGATGAACAGGCTTTATCTTTGCAGTTCCAACGGCTGTCGGACAATATCCGATAGAGATCATATTTGTCGGTTTTTACCGTTTTTTCAAGATAGTGAAGAGTTTTTTTGGAACTTCCGATATGAGAAAATAATACTGAGGCTTCAGGCCAGAGAAGCGCAAATTCGTTATCCAGAATTTTTAATCTCTGCTCCGGAGGGATTTCTTTTTTTACAGTTTCTCCGTTTTTATCGCTGATATTCAATGTGAAATTGCTGACAAAACCCAACATTTTATTTTTGATTATATCGGCTGATTTATTGAAAATTTCATCTGAATCGGAATTTGATGCAGCCATGAGGCATGAGCGTAAGTGTCCACGGTCACATGCCTTCAAAAAATATTCCGAGGCTTTGATTTTATCTCCGGTTTTCAAAAATTCTTCTCCGGCTTCATAACACGCTGCGACAACTGATCCTTTTTCGCAGGAAGAAACAAAAATATCTTTCACATCCAGTCCGCTTCTTTTCTGCTCCATCCCAAAATAGTAACATGCCGCCGGATTTTCATATCTGCACGAATGTTCCAGGCATTTTTTCTGCTGTTCATAATTTTTCGCAAAGAGAAAACCCAAAAAATTCATATTTCCGTTGTCAAGACCGCAGAAATCCGGTTCTATCCATTTAGCAGATACCAAATATGTTTCACATGCAGTCTTTATTCCTAAAGAGCAGAAAGAGTCAGATTTCGCAATGAAAATTATTACCGAGAGAGCAAATGATACAATAAAAATCAGCGCAAACAATGCAACACGCCGCAAAACCGAAATAAATGACGATTTTTTCATCGCTTACCTCCTGCTGACATGAGATATTTTTCATTTTCTCTTTTCAATGCTCTCAGCAAAGACAGATAATGCTCATGCAAGCGTTTGTTTTCGGCAGTCTTTTTTAAGACAGGATCTTTTAAAATCACTATTACGAGCTGCGGTTTTTCATTTGTTTTTTCGATTATAAGCTTTTCTGTTTTGTCCTCGTTTCCGAGCATGAAAGCTGCTTTTATTTCAAGAAATGTTTCGTGGTTTGAAAACGGAAAATCCTTTGTGATAAACTGATCATAAACTTGTTTGGCATTGATTTGATCCCCATCTTCTGAAAACATTATCGAAAGCATGGCGCATGAAAAATCTTTTAATTGACTGCATGCCGGTTTCAAAAACTCTAAAGCCTTTTTTCTTTCGGGATCTTCTTTTGAATAAAAAAAGTGTTCTCCTGCTTTCCGGCAAAAAACCGGATTATTGTTGTTTTTACAATTTTCCATGAGGTTTTGAATATCATCTTTCTCGATAGTCAGAAGTTTTCTGTCAGAGCATGATTTTTGATCACCCAAATCACAAGCATGGTCGAAAATTGCATAAGCAAAAAGAGAATCAAAATACCCGTTCAATCCCACACTTAAGGCTACTCCGCTTGTATTGCACAATTCCGCATCACCCAAAACACATCCCTCGTTAACATATTTATAGGAATCGGCATAATCACCTTCAATCATTTTTGTCAGAGCCGCCGCCAGGCAGGAAGATGCATTCCTTTGTACAAGACACCTTGCTTCTGAAGCGATTTCAGAATAATAAAAAAGACCGGATATTAATAAAATTCCGCAAATGATTCCGGAAAAAATTGCAATTGAAACTATTATCGTTTTTTTCATCACTCACCTCATTCAAAAACAGGATCGATATTACCGGGGTTAAAATTGGAGTTGAAAAGAAGATGTGCATTGGTAAAGACATTTGAAAAACCATCTTCCGTTAAAGGCAAGTCCATAAAGTCACCTGTATGTTTATTCATAATCCTGCCTTTTCTTAGAAGTTGCATAAGAGGATCTTTATCAAATGATTGATTTTTGTTTTTTAACAAGATTTTTGTTCGAACATGTCTCCAATCACTCCATTCCGGAGTCGGATCCACATAGATTTCTTCAAAAAGAGGTTTTCTTAATATTTTTTTTAAGAAATTCTTCTTCAAGTGATCTTGAGATTGATCATCCGGTTCTTTTGGATATATTGGTTTCTTTTTGAACTTTTCTTCTGCCTCGTTAATTTTTTCTTCATCTCTTATTTCTTGCCACTCTCCCTCATCTTTTTCATAGTATTTAATTTGCCCATCCTTGCTCGTTTCTTTTTTATATTCGTTTCCATCTTTAGTTGTGACCTCATATTTACTGGAGCCATCATTATACTGAGTGTATGTAACAATTTCACCATCTCTGTTTTTATACTGCACTTCTGCTGCAAATGAAGAGAATAATATGTCAAAACCTATGCTTGGAATATTGGGAGCTTTTTTGATTTTCCTAGATTCGACAACGGCTTTTAAAATATCTTTTTCAGATTTTTCTTCTATTCCTTTTTTTAGAGATTCAGCTGAACTAATACCCAAAAAACGCTTAATACTACTAATTATTCGATCCAAGAATGTCTGTCCACCTTTTTCTGAATCTATTCGCGGCATCGGCGGCAAAGGACGTTCAGGATTGTCATCCTCTCCTTCCAACCCACTCGGATCACTCGCTTCAATGACCATTCCAGCAACATAAGCGAAGCCGTTGCCGAGGTTATTGGCGTCACCCCAGATTCCGATCGGGTCTTGATTGATGAAGCGGTGCATATCGATGTGGTAGTAGCGGTTTCGCATCCAGTAAAGATTTGTTTCGGGTTCGTAGAGCGAGCCGCCCCAGAGGAAATTGTGCAGATTTGTCGCGTAGCAGGTCTGGTTGCTGCAGTTTTTCGGCGCGAACTGAGTATCAAGGATCTCAAAATCGCCGTAAACACGATATCTGTACCGCTCCAGAACATTGCCGTTTGCATCTGTCAAAGCTGTGACATTTCCGCGTTCATCGGTAAGGAAATAATAAAGTGTTGATACGTTGTTGGCTGTGACTTCGATCGCGATGTGTCTGTCTGTGCCGGAATCAATGATGTTTGTGTAATTGTTTGAATTTGTTGCTATTTCTACAATATCCCAGTCATCATAAGAGTATCTTTCAGTTGTGTTTCCTACGATTTTTGTGATTCTTCGGTTGAATGCGTCGTAGGTGTAAGTTGCGATTGTTTGATTGCTGCCGTCTTTGACTTCGATGAGGCGGTTCAAATCGTCGTAGATATAAGTTCTGTCGTTGGTTGTTCCGCTTCTGTCTTCGGAAATCATATTGTTTCTTTCGTCATATCCGTAGGCGACTTCCGTATTATTTCCGACTTTTTTGTCACGCAGCCTGTTGAGTTTGTCCACTCCCCATGCGTAGGTTACGCCGTTTTCGGTGCTCTGCTCGATATTGTGGATGCCGTCTTGATAGAAGTTATCAGTTCGTGCAGCTGTATTGTTGGCAAAATCGTATTTGACTTCTTTCAGGCGGTAATATGAATCGTAAGTGTATTTGTCTGATGTGTTCTTTATTCCGTCAGCTTTTTCAATCAGGTGCCAACCGCGGGAATAGCCGTAAGTCATATCGTAGATGTCGCTGTTCGGTGCGTTGCTGACAGTGTGATTTGCAAGCTGATTCCATGTGTTGTAGCTGAAAGTTTCAGTCAGGTTCTGGCCTTTCGTGACGGCAGTCAGAACGCCGTCGGTGCGGCTGTATGAAGCGAGTTCTGCGAGATTGCCTGTCGTGCCGTATTCGATGGAATCAAGGTCGTTTCCTGTCGCGGTTTTGCGGATGATTTTGCCGTCGGAATAGGTAAACTGATATGTTTTTGCATCGGTCATCCTGCGTGAAACTGTTTTTGTGATGTTGTTCGCCGAAACCGCTTCGGAATACGGGTTTCCGAATGAATCATAGTATCTTGTCACGCTTGTTGTTGCATTGCCGACGGTGTCTGTCGCCGTTTCAAGAAGGTTCCGGCTGTTATAGGTGAATGTCTGTGTCACTGGAACCGAACCGTTCGAAGTTTTGCCGGTGATCCTGCCGAAAGCGTCACGGGTGAAATTGACTAACATCGAATAGTTTCCTTCCTCATATTCGACACTTGCTTCGTCGCCGTATTCATCGTAGGTGTAAGTGTAGGTTTGAGCGACACTCTCTTCATCTTTAAAATCAGTATCACCGTCGTAAGGTGCCGGAAAAATCTGGATACTCTCAAGTTTGTTACGGCTGCTGTTTTCCTCTGTGTTTGGATAATAGTTGTATTTCGTAATGCCTGAACGGTCGTTTGTGCGGCTTGTTATGCGCCCGAAAATGTCATACTCGTAGTTTGTAGTGATTTTTCCGCTGTTCAGCCACGGATTCGGGTCGGGAGTTTCATCAAGACCTATGCCTGTGTTCGTCATCACGTAAACAGTTTTTTCAAGATCGCCGAAAGCATTGTAGGTGTAATATTTCTGGTTTCCGACTTCAACATCAAAAATTTTCAAGTTGTTAAAATCATTACGGCTTCCGTCAGATTCCTCGTCTGCTTCCCAGATGACCTGTCCGCCGGTGTTGTAGAATTTGACACGGTAGCGCGATGAATTTGCCGGATCTGTAGTTTTTACAGAAGTGACACGACCGAAAGTGTCAAAACCGTAGTCTTCAGTTATTGTCTGGTTGTTCCGCGTTGTCTCCGTGCGGAAAAGCCTGCCTGTTGTGTTGTCGTAGAAGTTTTTGGAAGACGAGGTTTTAACATCTTCGGAATTGATTTTTTCATAATTTACCGTCTCTACAGGCCTGTTCAAGGTGTCGTAGGAATAAGTCTGTTTCGTGCCGTCACTCGATTCTACCGAAATGACATTACCGATGCTGTCATAATCCCACCAGGTTACATGATTGACATTGGTCGTGCTTTCAGAACCGGGAATGAACTGTTTCCTTGTTTCGGTCGATTTTCTGCCTAAATCATCATAAGTCCATGTCGTTTCGGCAGTTTTTGTGCCTGATGAAGTCGTAGTTTGAGAAATGATGTTGTCGGAATAGCTGCTTTCGTATGTTGTTTCCGTCTCGTTTCCGAACGGATCAACGCTTTTTGCGGCTCTGCCCCATTTGTCCTTGTAGGTTGTAAGAGGATCGATGTTTTCATATTTGTTTTTGATCGAGTCGTAGCCGAAGTAACCGCCGGCAGCGGCGTTGCTGTAGAAATATTCCTCGGTCTGAAGCCCGTCGACTGTGACCGTGAGAGGCCTGTTTCTGAGGTCGTAGGTGATTGTGCGGACTTCGCCGTTTTCTGTTTTTTTGGTTATGTTTCCGAAGATGTCATGCTCAGTTTCGATGCACCTTTTGTCTGTATCTGCCGGCTCCGATACCGCTCCGTCATACTGACAGCTTTTTACTGCTCTGCCTAGAAAATCATATTCTGTTTCCTGTTTGATGATTTTGGGTGAAGTAGTGTTTTTTACTATCTGGTTGTTCGAGTTTACTCCCCAGTATTCAAAGAAGTAGGTCTCGGTGAGGTTGCTCATGGGGTCGTAGTTGTACTTGCGGTAGTATTCGCATTTTGTCCCTGAAACGGCCGCATTTTCGGAATAGGGGAAGTTTCCGGAAGCTGTCAGAAATGTCACTCCGAGCCCGTCGCCTCCGTCTGATTCGTAACTTTCAAAATCGTACGGGGTGTAGACGGTTCCGAAGAGCGTTTGCGCGACGTTGCAGCCGAAGAAGGTGAAGACGACTCTGTCAAGGCTGTCGTAAACGTAGATCGTCGATACTCCCGCTGAATTTTTCTCGACCAGTTTTCTGCCGAGATAGTCGTAAATGTAGTTGTTTTCAAGAACCGGATACTGATTTTCGTCAAATGAATGATCCTGAGTCATCAGGAGTCCGCCGGCACCGCCGAAGGCAAAACCTTTTTTGGGGACGCAGTTCGACGGGGTCCCTATGCCCTGAGAAACAAGCTGATAATTTTCGTCATATTCATAGCAGGTCTGAAGCTGGTTCTGGCTGTTGCTGCCGGTGAAGGTCTCACCGCGGACTTTGCCGACGCCGTCATTTGCCAGGTCGTAGTCGTAGGTGAATGTCTTTGTCTTTCCGTCAGGGTAGGTGACGCTTTGAAGGTCGTAGGGTTTTTCCCAATTCTCCCTCTGCCATCCGTAGTTCGTGACCCTGCGGTCTGCCGCACTGCTGCACCAGCCCGAGTTCGGGACGATACCTTCCGATATGTACTGCGACAGCATTGCACCGATGGCATTTTCATCTGCGTCGAGGCTGTAAACAGCGGAACATGCCGGAGTGCCGGATTTGCGGAGGTTGTCTGCCCTTATGAAATCCGGTGTTACCTGGATCGAAGCGTTGCTGTAGTCCGCGGGATCCGAAAGGTAGTGGATCATATACTGCTGCGGGCTCACTTCACCGGTCGTGTCGTAGAGATTGACCGTTACCTGCCCGTCTGCGTTTTTGAAATAGACCGGAGAGCCGGCTGCGTTGTATACGATCTCTTCGACTGATGCGCCTGTGTTGCCCGAACAGCTTGTGACCTGATTGCCGGCAGGTTTGCAGGTTACCCTTTTCGCCGGCTGGAGCCAGTTGGTGAAGTAGTCCTCTACTATTCTTTCGTTGTTTGTTTCACTGCCTTTTTCATGCGAATAAACGGTCACCGTCCACGGATTCAATGGAGAATAAAAAGATGAATAATATTCCTGATATATCCTTTGCGTGCCCTGATAGAAAGCGCCGTTTACCCTCTTTACAAGATATTCAGACGAACCTTTCACAAGCTTTCTTTCGGTGTAGCCGTCGGGGACGCTGCCGGTAGCAGTCATGGTCCATTCCGTTTCGCCGACCTGATCTTTCCCGGCCAGAGAGGAGAGCGTCAGTTTGTTTCCTGTCCTTGAATATGTGTCCCTCCTGTACCAGCTGTCACCTTTGTATATCTCTGCACTCATATCGAAACCGTCTTCAAAGCTGTATACTGCGACCGTTTTCAGAGAATCCTGATCTACTGCGCCGTTTGAAAGCGCTATGCCGACGGATATTTCGACAACGCCTTCCAGAGGTCTGTAGAGCGACTTTAACTCCGGGTCGGGGCTTCCCGCAAGACCGAAGTCCGGCGTTGCACCGGCTGCAGGATTCGGATCCGAAGAGGTGATCTTTATCACCCTTTTCAGAGGGTCGGTGACCGTTACGGAACGGATATTGTAGTGGGAATACTCCTTTATGACGGTTTCCGAGAGGTCCCATTCATATTTGAACGAAGTCTCTTTCCCGTCTCTTGTCGTGTACTTTGAAACCGGTATGTAGTCCATGAGGGTGTATTGCGCCGGTCTCGGTATTGCGATCTGTAGCGGATCATCAAAATCACCGCCTCTGGAAAACTCCGTTACCGAGCCGTCTTCACCGTAGCGGGTGATCCTCCACCTGTCCTTACCGGTGCCGGAACCGTAAAAATATGTGCCGCATGTCGTGTTGTAATTGATGGAAGACTGACAGGCTTTGCCGGTCGTCTCAAGAACTATGTACGAGAACAGATTCTGACCGGGTGCGGGATAGAATGTCATTTCGACACGGGCTGCGTTCAATAAATCTTCATAAGTCTCACAGTGCGTCAGAGGAAGATGCTCCTCATCGAAGCATTTTTTTTCTACAGGAAGCGAATACTCCTCCTTCCCCCACGGCAGATAGAGATAAACGGTTTTCTGATCCCATCCGTAAGTAGGCAGGAACGTCCTGTAAGAGTTGTGGCGCAGCTCGGCTCTCGGCAGGTCAAGATGCCAGCCTGTCACCAGTTCTTTTTTCTCGTCGTAATAGATCCCGGCTCTCAGGACCGGTGCGAACGAAGGGACTCCGGGGACCGGTTCGAGCGCGACGTCACGCCTGGAAATGTCCGGTAGAATCAACCTGTTGTAGTCTTCGTTCGAGATCCCCCGCGCCGCGTTGAGCGGTACGCAGAGACTGCCTATAGCGGTAAAACCTGTCCTGCAGTCCCACTGGCAGATGCTGTCCGCACAACCCTGATCTCCGGAATGACACAGATCCGTGATTTTCCCGGCAGGGACCTGATATTCCTGTCCGGCAGTGCTCCAGATAATTCTGTCGTCCGAAACTATTTTCGAATTTTCCGGCAGATCACCGCAGTCGTACTTTTTTTCGTCGGGCTCACATCTCCCTGTGCCCGCGTCGTAATGGCTCCCGCTGTCGCATCCGGCCGGATTGAAACAGGTGTTGTTGAAGGCATAAAAGATGTAACCGTCGTCGCATACACACTTCCCGCTGACGCACGATCCGTGTGCCGGACAGCCGCCTCTTTTGTCGATCACTCCGTATTTTCCGCCCTGATCCCCGTACCGGATCAGTCCGTTGCACTCCCAAAGCCCCAGACCGCCGAGCCATCCCTGAACAGTGCTGCCGTCCGGACGGACCGACCCGTAAAAACCGTTTTCCGTATCGGCGAAAACGATCTCCTTCAATGAGCTTACGGAAGCAAGCGGATGCGGATCGTAAACTCCCGAATACGAAATATCGAGGCTTACAAGCGGAAGAGCGCTCAGCGGAGCGAGGTCGTTCGCCGGGTTGCCGGACATATTGAGGACGGTGAGGCCCGTACACTCTGCAATCGGAGACAAGTCGCGGATATTATTGTTAGAAATGTCCAGAACGCTCAAAGATGTGAAAAGCCCGATCCCGCCGAGAGAGGTGATGTCTTTCCCCTTCAATGGAAGATGTGTGATATCCTCAAGCATTTCAGGGTCGATATCCGCTTCCGTTTCAACATCGTACCCCTTGTATTGAAGCAGTTCGACTACCGCAGCCGCCAGATTTTCGTCCTCGAACCAGCCCTCCTCGCAGTAACCGTTTCTCAGGACATAGCCGTAACCGCAGGAACACACCGGATAACCTAAGGAATCGTCGCAGGTCCCGCCCGTTCCGCAGTCGACACCGTAGCAGAGATCGATCAGGACATCGTGATACATGTCGTCGTAGGCGTCGTCGCCGTTGCCCAGAACCTCGGCTGTAACATACTGATTGCCGTTTACCTCATGCTGAAACCAGAAGTCGATATACTGTGAATCCACATTGTCGCAGACTCCTTCCGTCACGCACTGAGCCACGGTTTTACGGTAGTTATGCCACACATTTTCTGAATCCAGGACATTCACGATTATGTCGTAGAGCGACGCCTCCGAAGGAGTGAAATGGTATGCGTTCTTTGCAAAAATCAGACGGTAATGACAGTTGCCAGTGTTGTAGCAGGTGATCCCGTTGAGAATAGCAAGAGTGTCCGTAGTCGAAGCCTCATTCAGAAAACAGTTCAAGCCCTCCGCGGAGAATCCCGTTTCGCAGGTGCAGACCTCCGCACCGCTCACGACAGAACACGAGCCGTGTCCGCTGCACGTGACACCGTTACAGCCCAAAATACAGTCCATCCCGTCAGCTATATACCCTTCATCGCAGACGCACCATTCGCTTTCACCGTCTTCCTGACACTCGCCGTGACCGGAACAGGTCTGATCATCGCAGAGATCCGATCCCCAGGCGGCATACAGTGAAACAAAAGAAAACAGTACAGTTAAAAATAAAAACATCTTTTTCATGGCCGCCTCCTTTTTCATGGTTGTCTCCGATAGATATGTAAATAAACGTCTGATTTTACTTGATTTTGAAAAATATGCAAGCCGAAAAACGTTTATCTGGAAAAGTAACGTACCAAACGTGCGCTGCTATTTGTCAGAAGCTTGGATTTTCGTGAGAAAAAAAAGAAGTGGAGCTACCGAGGTGACTTGAACACCCGACCTGCTGATTACGAATCAGCTGCTCTACCGACTGAGCCACGGTAGCACCAACGGGCAGGGAGTATAGTAAAAAGTTTTTTAATGTCAAGATTTCAGCAGGTCGTAGAGACGGTTTTTGCGGATAAATTCCGGAATTCCCGCCGGAAGCAGGTGTTCGAAGGGTTTTCCTTCGGCGATAAGCCGGCGGATCTCCGAGCTCGAGATGTCGGGAAGGACGACCGACTTGTGTTCAGGGCTTTCGTCCTTTTCTCTGCCGACTACGATTATGTCATGGCATATCGCTGATATCTCATCGAAATTTTTCCATTTGTCTCTGACGTTCCAGTTGTCTGAGCCGATGACGAGCGAAAAGGCTCTTTCCGGAAATTTTGCCGTCAGAAACTTCAAAAGATCGACCGTGTAGACTGTCTCAAGGCCTGTTTCACGCTCGAATCCGCAGACTTTTACGCGCTCTTCATCCCACGGACGGGCCATGATCCGGCACATCTCGAGCCTCTTTTCAAAGTCGGAAGGCCTGAAGCCGAACGGGTGCGAAAAGCTTGGAACTATCCAGACTTCGTCCATACCGAACTTGTTCAGCGCCAGAAACACCGTAAGCTGGTGCGCCAGGTGGGGCGGGTCGAATTTGCCGCCGAAAATCGCCGTTTTTTTAGGACTGTCCATTGTCAGATGCCGATTTAGCGAGGATTTGTTCAATATCTTTGAGTACCTTGTCTTCAAGTCTCTCTCTGTTCTTTTCGCAGAAGGTCCTGAGCGTCGGAGCGAGCGTCAGGGACTTTTTCACCTTCAGGAAGAAATCCAGGACTTTGATGAAAATGCACTTCGTCTCGATGATTTTCGGGTTGCTGCCGGGATTCTCTTCGGATAAAAGCGCGAAGATCCGTCCGGTCGCGAACTTGACAGGCATTCTGGCGAGGAAAAAGGCGTATGTGACTTTGTAGCGCTTTTCGAGTGCGTGAAAATCGTAAAATTCGCTGGAAAGCGCTTTCGAGATGAAGTACTGGCTCTTTTTCGAGGCGAACTCCTTGTCCGAAATCTTCTTTTCCTTGATGCTTTTCTTCATCAGTTCGACCGCCTCGCACATCTCCGCACGGTTCTGGGAGAGCATGTAGATGAAGAGTATATCCGGCGACGGCGCGAACTTTTCCATCGCCTGAAGGATCTTTTTCGAGTGGTTTTTGTTCGGAGGCGGGAAGAGTATCAAAAGCGTCAGCTTTTTTATGTGCTCTTGAGATATTACGGGCAGATTCGGCAGTGAATTCAGGTAGAAAGCCAGACACGCAATATCCGTGTGGTCGATGAAGTCCTCGATGTTCTCTTCGGCGATCTTCACGAACTGGAGGTAGATGTTTGTCGAAAGCCTGAGCTTCAGGAGACCGAACTGGTTGAAAATGTGGCTTATCAGCTCCATCTGCTTGGCGGTGTCGCCGTCCAGGATATCGGAGAGGAGCTCTCCTATTTCACGGCTTTCGCACCAGGTCGAGTCGGTGAATATCTCGTTCACGTGGAGCCTGAGGAAGTTCCTTGCCGGCGGGTAGAAGAAGCCGTAGGGAGCGGATACCGCCTCACCGTTTTTCAGGAAAAAGTAGACCGACGCGATATCGGCGAAACGTTTCTGACGGATAAAAAGCCGCAGGATGCTTTCGATGTAGATCGATGCGTTGTCGTGCTTTTCCCTGTTGGAGGCGACAAGTTCCAGAGCGTCAGAGAAGAAGCGGAGCTGTTTGTCGCGATAGGCGAAATATTGGTTCGTTACAGGCCGGCGCGCAGCTGCTATGAAAGCTGATAACTCTTTGGGGTCATTTCGGCTCATAGGACCCCTCAAAGCACTTTTCAGGTATCCCGCCGATCAGGATCTCATCGTTTTCGGCGATCCTGTATTCGATTATACCGCCGGGGAAGCGGAGCCGCCAGGTCTCGTTTCTGCGTGCGGCACCGTTTAAAAAAAGCGACCTCATCACAGCCGCGCCGCCTGTCCCGCAGCCTAGCGTGAAGCCGACTCCGCGTTCGCAGACGATGACTTCGGCACTCTTTCCGGCTGGATCTATGTCGGATACTATCTCGGCGTTAGCCTCGAAGCCGAGCGGGTTGTCAAAGCGCAGGCGTGACGCCATCGCAGCGGTGTCGAAATCCCTGCTTTTCGTGAAAACGACTACATGCGGATTTCCCATGGAGATCCCGGTTATGGAGAGTTCGCGGCTGCCGATAACGATTTTCTGCGTCGCGAAAAGGACTCTCGATCTTCCGAGCGACGCCTGGACTCTGAGAGCTCCCTCCCTTTTTTCAAGCGTCACTTCCAGCGTGCCGTTGCCGGTCTCGATCTTAAGCGGGTTCGAGGTCAGACCCCGTTCTGCGGCCAGGTATGCAGCAAAGCAGCGAAGTCCGTTCCCGCACATCTCCGCCGTGGTGCCGTCGCTGTTGACGATCACCATTTTCGCGTCGTTCTGCGGGGCGTCAGGCCTGCAGTTTACGAGAACTCCGTCTGCACCGATCCCGAAATGGCGGTCACAGATCTTTTTTGCGTCGGTTTTTTCAAAATCGGCGGCTTCAAGAATGACGAAATCGTTGCCGGCCGCCTGGTATTTTGAAAAATGAATCGCCATTTTACTGCTTTTCCGCTTTGAAGACGATGAACTTGCTGCCGATGTAGTTGGTTATCATTCCCGCCAGGATACCGAAGAGGTTGGCGATCGCCGGAGCCATCGTGCCGTTCGTGAAGATGTGCGGCATGAGCCAGTAGACGATCTGTCTCGGAACAAGCGAAATGAGGCTTATGACAAGAAAGGTGAGGAACGATTTGAATGAGGCCCTTCTTCCGGCTGTCTTCGGGCGGAACGACCAGTAGTGGTTGATCAGGTAGTTCTGGATGACTGCCGCAGCGTAGCCGAAGACCGGCAGGATAAAGAGCATGAACGAACCGGGCTGTGCGTTCGTGACGTGCTTCATGATGATGAAGATCGTTTCGTCGGTGATCACTCCGAGCGAGCCCGTGACCGCGAAGCGGATGAACTCGAACGAGAGCAGAAGCGGTATCAGTTTTTTTATTTTGGCTCCGGTCGAAGCCTCTTTGGGGTCGAAATTGTCCATTATTTCCTCCTGAAAAGATATGCTGACCATTCATTTTTTACTGCTTTGTCGATTAGCTCGAAATCGCCGAGCTCCATCCTGTCGGCGAAGTAGGGCATCTCAGTCGCCAGAACACCCGAGAGTACGAGCCACTTTGCCGAAAGACGCTTGAGATCGTCCGAAAGGAAGTAGAGAACTGATGAAATGATGTTCGCGACGACGATATCGCGCTTCTGCGTCTGCTTGAAGATCGGCTCGACAGTGAGTTCGATCCTGTCCGAAACCCCGTTGAGCTCTAGGTTTTCGGCCGCGTTCTCGATAGCATCCGGATCGTTGTCGATAGCCGTGATCTTAAGATCAGGTGCTATGCGCGTCGCTGCGATCGAAAGGATCCCCGAGCCTGTCCCGACATCGAGCATCGTCGAGATCGAACTGTCCAGCTTCAGCGCCTTTTCGATGAAGTCTAGCGAAAGCTGCGTCGTCTCGTGGTGACCTGTCCCGAAGCCTCTGGCGGGGTTGATTATCAGGTTGCCTTCATCCTTCTTCCACGGCGGAACGATGACGAGCGAACCGATTTTCACCGGAACGAAGTATTCGCGCCACTTCTCCTCCCAGTCGCCGTCGGAGATGACCGAAACGTCAAAATCCTTGAGGGCCTGAAGGACATCGTCGCGTTTTTCAAAGTACAAAATCACTGCGTTAGGCTGCTCGTAGCTCCCGAGAAAACCGTCGATCGCATAGAATTTATCCATGCTGCAGTCTTTCGGAAGAGCGATCTGATACCACTGGTTCATGCTTCCCCGCTAGTTTTTGAGTGTCTTTGAAAATGTATCCTTCAGCGTTACGATGCGGTTGACGACGATCTTTTCGGGCGTCGTGTCGGGATCGATGCAGAAGTAGCCGACTCTCTCGAACTGGAACTGCCGGCCGGGTTTAAGGTCCCTGATGTTGTTTTCGGCGTAGGCTTCGACGACCTTCAGCGAGTTCTGGTTCATGTTTTCGATGAAGTCGTGACCCTCCTCGACCTCGAACGGATCCTCCATCTCGAAGAGGTTTTCATAAAGTCTCGCCTCGATCTTCAGACAGTTGCGCGCATTGACCCAGTGGATCGTCCCCTTGACCTTCCTGCCGTCGCTCGACCAGCCGCCGCGTGTCTCAGGATCGTAGGTGCAGCGCAGCTCGACGATGTTCCCTGACGGATCCTTGATGACCTCGTTGCAGGTGATGTAGTAGGCCGCACGGAGCCTGACCTCCTTGCCTGGAGCAAGTCTGTGGAACTTCGACGGCGGGTTCTCCATGAAGTCTTCGCGCTCGATGAAGAGCTCCTTCGAGAAGGATACGAGCCTCTTCGGCGAATTTTCGTCTTCCGGGTTGTTGACTGCCTCGAACTCTTCGGTCAGATCGTCAGGATAGTTCGTGATGACTACCTTTACCGGGTCCAGAACGCCCATGAAACGGTCGGCTTTTTTGTTGAGGTCTTCACGGACGCAGTGTTCGAGAAGTGCGAGCTCGACGGTGCTGTTTCTCTTCGCCACTCCGATCTTTTCGGCAAAATCCCTGATGGATTCGGGAGTGTAGCCGCGTCTTCTGATACCGGCGATCGTGGGCATCCTCGGGTCGTCCCATCCGGAGACGTATTTTTCTTCGACAAGTTTTTTGAGGAAGCGCTTGCTCATGACGGTGTTGGTGAGGTTGAGCCGTGCGAATTCTATCTGCTGAGGCCTCTTCTCGATGCCGATCGCCTCCAGGAACCACTCGTAAAGCGGTCTGTGCGCCTCGAATTCGAGCGTGCAGATGGAGTGGGTGATACCTTCGATGGCATCGCTCTGGCCGTGAGTGAAGTCGTACGTCGGGTAGATGCACCACTTGCTGCCTGTCCTGTGGTGTTCGACCTTTCTGATGCGGTACATGACCGGATCGCGCAGCAGGACGTTGGGGTGCGCCATGTCGATTTTCGCACGGAGCATGTATTCGCCTTCGTTGAATTCTCCGTTTTTCATCCTCTCGAACAGTTCAAGGTTCTCTTCGACGGAGCGGTTCCTCCACGGGCTCTCCTTGCCGGCTCCCGTCGCGGTACCGCGGTCGCGGCGCATCTCCTCAAGAGTCTGCTGGCAGACGAAAGCCTTGCCCTCTTTGATGAGCTTTACCGCCCATTCGTAGAGCTGGTCGAAGTATGACGATGCATAGAGGACCTTGTCGGGCTTGAAGCCGAGCCACGCGATATCCTCCTGGATCGAATCGACGTATTCGACATCCTCTTTTTCGGGGTTGGTGTCGTCGAAGCGCAGGTTGCACTTGCCGCCGTACTGTTTCGCGAGACCGAAATTGAGGCAGATCGATTTTGCGTGACCGATGTGCAGATAGCCGTTCGGTTCAGGCGGGAAGCGGGTCTGGATAGCTGTGTGCTTTCCGCTCTCGAGGTCTGCGTCAATGATCGCCTTTATAAAGTTTGAAGAACTCTTCTCGTCCGTTTCAAGGACCTTTTTAATCTCCTCAGCCATTTTGTGCTCCGGTACAAAAATACTAATGTTACAAAAACCGAAAATTATAATCAGGCGTGAAAAACGGTCAAATTGTTTGCGCCGAAAGTTCATGCCGGTCTGTTTGAATTTGAGGCTCTGTTGGGTAGAATGATACGCTTGTTTCAACGGAGGAGCTATGAAAAAGAGGTTTTTTGCCGCAGTTTCGGCAGTTTTGACGTTTCTTTCCCTTTTCGCCGGATGCGAGAACGCTGTCCATGCGGACTGTTCGCAATCCAGCATCAACCGGCACGCATATGCCTTCATGCAGGACTGGTATCTCTGGTACGAACATCTCCACGACATCGATGTCTCCGGATTCTCATCACTTTCCGAGATGATCGCGGCTGTGAAGTACGTTGAAAACGGCACCGTCATCGACCGTTTTTCATACGCTCTGAAGAAGCAGGAGCATGACGATTACTACGCCGGAAAGCGTTACGGGATGGGTTTTTCGATGGTCCGCGACGAAAATTCCGATATCTACGTCAGCATCGTCTATCCGGACGGACCCGCCGGGAAGGCCGGTATGCGCCGCGGTCAGAAAATACTTTCGTTAAACGGAGTCACCGTTCAGGAACTTGATGAAAACCAGAACTACAACTACCAGCACAAGGGCGAAGAGGGCTTTGTTGAAAAGCCCGACTGGAACAACGTCTACAATGCCGAAAACAAAGGCGAAGAGGTCGTTTTCAAGGTTGCTGACAGTTCGGAGGGCGAGAAGGAGTTCACAGTTATCCTCGATGATTACACGATGAATTCGGTCCTTGCGGCGTCGGTTTCGGAACATCACGGAACGAAGGTCGGATACCTCCACTTCAAATCGTTCATCTCTACATCACCGGATGAACTCGACGCGGCGTTTGCTCAGTTTAAGGAGGCGGAGATAGGGGAGCTCGTCGTCGATATGCGCTACAACGGCGGCGGTCTCGTCAGTGTCGCCGAGTATCTGATCGACCTTATCGGCGGCCGGACTGTGAACGACGAAGAGATAATAAAGATCCTTTACAGCGACAAACATGCGGATTCAAACTACTCCTACAAAGGCAAGAAGCTTCCTAATTCACTGGAGAATATCGGTAAAATCGTCTTCATAACGACACGCGGCACCGCGAGCGCGTCGGAGATGGTCATCAACGCGCTGACACCCTATTTCGAGGTCGCGCTGGTGGGGGAGATGACTTACGGAAAGCCTGTCGGGATGAACTCGAGATCCTTCTGCGACCAGACGATCGTCCCGATAACCTTCAAGAGCGCAAATTCACAGGATTACGGAGATTATTTCCTCGGTATGGATGTCGACTGCGGATCGGCGGACGACTACAGGCACGATTTCGGCGATCCTGAGGAGGCTTCGATGCGCGAGGCGCTATATCTCCTCGAAAACGGCAGATGCTCGGAAAACGCGGCTCTCAAATCAGCCGGCAGAGCGAAATATCTTGAAGAGCGGATCCCGGCAGAGCTGAAGGGGATGGGAAAAATCGATTATACTTTTTAGTGATCTCAGTTGTCTATCTTTGTCTGAAGGAATGTTACGGTCGAAAGATTGACGCGGTTGTATACATCATCGCCGCCGCCGACGTCAGTTCCGTTGTAGCTTTTGAAGTGCTCGAAGTAGGACATGTTCAGGTTGTCCTTTATCGTGAGTTTGTAGCTTTTGCCCGCCTCGAGATCAATGCTGACGAATGAGGATTTGCCCCAGCGGTCCCAGTCGCCTGCGCCGAGGTGCGGCATGAAGATCATCCGGTTTTCAACTACCTTGGTGCCGTTCTGGTCCTCGACGTCGATGAGCTTGGTGCAGCCCGTTATGCCGGTGTCGACCGGTCTTCCGCTGCCGTATTCGATCTCCAGAAGGTATGTGCCGCCCGATGCCGGGGCGATGCCGCTTACGGTCAGAGTCTCGTTCTGTCTCCCCCAGTCTGCGAAGTGCTGACGGTTATGGTCGGAGGCGTTAGGAGACTGGTCGAAATCTGCAGCTCCGAACGACATGGCCGTGCGGTTGAAACCCTCTCCCCAGTAGCAGATCGGGTCGGAGTGCTGTGCCTCAAGCCCGAATGAATTTACCGGAGCCACGCTGTAACAGTGCGAAAGCGTCTCGTGATCTCCTGAATAGGGATCGGTCCACGGCGAGCCTGAAACGCCCGTCGCAGCCAGTCTTCCGTCACGGTAGATGTTGTATGTCACGTTTTGAGATGTGCTTGACGAGAAGCTGACCTTGAGCTTGCCGTTATCGAGGATCACGCCGTAGGGATCAAGCGGGATCGTGACAGGAAGCGGCGCGTAGCAGGAATCCCCTGTGTTGCAGTCGCGGAGGTCGATCGCGCCAGTCGCAGGGTCGTATTCAAGGTCGATCTCGACGGTGTTGAGTTCGTCGGTCAGGTCACTTACGGTGATCTCTTCCGTGCGTACGGAACCGTTGAGTTTTAGCGTACCAAGCTTGTAGAAACCATCGGTGCGGTTGTCACAAGCTGGCAGATTTATCACGATTTTCAATGACTTGCCTCTGTAGCTGAGGTCAAGGAGCTCCAGCTTTTCACTCGCCGCAAGGAAGCCGTTCCTGATCGAGACGGGGATTCTCGGCGAGAACCAGATGCCTCGCAGGCTCTGCTCTTTACCGAAGAGCGAATCGAGAACGAGCGAGACGAAGCCGCCTACGCTCCAGAGCTGACGGCGCGAATTGACAACCGGACCGCTGAGTTCGGGGAACATCGTGTCCTGGTAGTCTGCCGAAAGCGTCGTGAATTCGAGGTTCTCCATGTTCGAGAGGTTGAGCGCCGCGCCGCGGACCAGGCTCATGAAGGCGTTTTCGTAAAATTTGTCGTTGCCCGATTTTACGGCTGACCGTAGTGCGTATGCGGTGACGAAGGGCCATACCGCACGGTTGTGGTAGATGCGCGTCGCAGGCTCCTGCGGGAAGACTACAGAGGGACCTGCCGCAGTGACGGGGTAGCTTTTCGTGATTTCGAGAGCCTCCGCCTCGCTGACGATACCCGTCAGGATAGCGAGCGATTCGCCGAGAAGATCGCGCTTTGCGACGGGAGAGGCGTCCAGAAATGTCGTTGCGAACGCCGAGAACCTTTTTTCCTCCGCGTTGTAGAATTTTGCTTTGATCTTTGTTTTCAGCTCGCCTGCCCAGCCGTTGAATTTAGCCGCTTCTGAGCTCTCCCCGAGTTCGGCTGCAAGCTCTGCCGCGCTTTCGATCGCAATGAGGTGCGCAACGTTCGTCGAGAGCGATTTCGACATCCCGATGTGGCGCGTGTCGGCTGCCGTCCATGTCGGATAGGTCTGTTCGCGCCAGTCGAGGAAGGATGTTTCGCCGGTGTAGATGCCGTCAGTCTGATCAAAAATCATTGCACGATCGAACTCGACGGTGTTTTTGATCGCCTCGTAAGCTGTCGCCATAAACCCGGTGTAATCTGCGCCGCTCAGGTTTTTAAGGACCTCCTCTGCGCCTATCGCCCAGATTACGCGGTCGGTGCTGACCGGCCACGAGCCGCCGCTTCCGGTATCTTGAACGATCTGCGGGCTACCGCCGCCGGCAGCAGCCTTTTTCGCCGAAATTTTGAAACTCAGCGAGTTGCGCGAGCGAAGCGGATCTACCGCAGCGAGACCGAGATCGACCGCGTAGGCGGTGTCGCGGGTCCAGACGTAGTGCCAGTTTTCGCCCGTCTCGAAGCAGTCGCAGTCGATCGGATTACCGTAGTTGAACGCGCCGTCGGTTATCGAAGTTACGCTGTCCTGTGCAGCCTCCTCTAGAGCCAGCGCGAAAAGCGCGTCAAGCATCGTCACGCCGCTGCGGAGCCTCATTCTGCCGGACATTTCGGTAAGGGTGCGGCTCTTCGACGCCGGTGTGTTGTCGCGGAGTTTGGCAGTCGTCGTGAGGGTGTAGCTCCGAAGTCCGTCGCCTGTCGCCGTGACGCTTGCCGTGTCGCCGTTCCACTCGATCGTACCGCCCGCCGGATCCTGTGCCGAGTCGCCGGTATCGCCGTCTGGTTCGGTATCTCCTGTATCTCCGTCGGGTTCTGGATCTCCTGTATCTCCGTCAGGCTCGGAATCGCCCGTGTCTCCGTCTGTTTCTGGTTCGCCGGTGTCGCCGTCAGGCTCCGGGATGTCCGTATCGCCTGTGTCTGTCGGCTCGGAATCGCCGGAATCGGAAGAGTCGCCGTCGTTATAAGCCGTGTCGGACGAATCTTCATCGGTTTCCGCATCTTCATCGGCTGAAGCGGGTGGTTCACTTTTAGAGCCGCCGCACGAAACAAGTGCGAATGCCGCTGCAAAAACAGCTAAAATCACAAACATTTTTTTCATCTGTATCTCCATCAAACCTTTTAAAAAAGCGATAAATTTTAGGGATTTATGATCGGATGACAAGGATTTTCGGAATCTTAGCCGCTATTTGCGTGCCGGCACGTTTTATTTCTCAACTTTCCGGCAGCCGGATCCGTTAAACCCGAGTTCCCGCCGGATCACTGATCCCTACAGCTTCTTTGCCCGTTCCGTAAAGATGCGGTAATTCGTGTCGTCGAACGGCGGGCAGTATACTGCGAACTCGATCGTCTTGAAGGCGTGTTCGTACTCTTTTGCAAGCGTAAGCATCACGTCGGCGACCACGGCCGGACTGTTTCTGAAGGCTCCGCAGCCGAATGCACCAAGGACAAGCACATCGACTTTATTCTGCACGGCGACATCAAATATCCTCCGGTCGCGCTTTCTGTGTACGGAGGCAAGTTCGGCATCGGAAAGCAGAAGCCGTTCGCTTCCGTCGCCCGAGTTGTAACGGTTGAGCGGATTTTCGCGGAGATTCGGCGCGGCGCATGTGACCACGTCGCAGTTAAACCAGTCGCTTCCCGGCATTTGCTCCGGAGTTGCGCTGTCCGTTTTGAAGACAACGATATCAGGCGTGTAGAGGATGTCGCCATTGTGGACCGGGTCGCGGCTCATTCTGTGCGGATTGTAGAAGCGCTCCCGGTTTTCGTCAGTGTCAAGCGTAAAATAGAGCGTGGAAACACGGCACAAAGACTCTTCCTGTGCACTGGAGCCGTTCACCACTCCGCCTCCGGGATTCGTTGCTGAAGCGAAATTCAGCACGCACAGCTTATCGTCCTTGCCAGTATAGGCGGAAGCTGCCTCGAAGGTGCGTTTTTTGCTCACGATGATCTGTGCTGGCGTTTCAAAGCGCCGGATGAGACTTCCGTCCGGCACGGGTTCGTTCTCAGCTATGAATTTTTGTGATCTCAGGCTTGCGGCAACTGCTTCCTGCAGGCGTTTCGTGTTCTGCACAAGATCCACGGTGTCTTCAAAAACGGATATGTTTTTTGGATTCGCCATTCTTTCTCTCCTTGTTTTGTCTGGAAATTCAGTAAGAAGTTCTCCATCCTGAGACCGAATCACATTCGACATCTTCAGAAGTCATAGTGTCTGAGCAGAAGCAAAGGTCTTCCTGTGTCGAGGCTTCTGGATAATGAGCTAAAAGATCATCTCCGTCAACAAGTTCTGCCGACATTACGACACTCAGACTTGCGACTGTACCAGTGGAGTCGAAATCATGTTGTGAATAGTAAGATGTTTGGAATTCTCCTACTCTTACACCGTTTTCGAGCTTGTTTTCAGCAACAAGACATGCTTTGGCGTATTTCGGGAAATATTGACCGAAGTACTCCTCAGTTTCATAAGACCACTTTACGGTATACACCTGTGTAGTAGGAGCTTTCTTCAGAGGTTTTCCGTTCATCTTTTGAATATCGGAAAGCAGGAGTGTGACCCCTATGGATACTGAAGTTCCGCCTACCGAAAGAAATACCGCACGCTCGCCTTCAGGATGTTCCGGTGTTTCAGCCATCCCCTTCATGAACTCCGCCGTATTTGAATAATCTAGAGCGTAACCTATGCCGACAAGCTCTATCAGATCAATAGAAAGCGAGCCTTCGCTCTCGCCCTCAAGCGGAACGATCCCTGCGCCCTCAAAGGCAAAATACTTCTCCGCATCCGTAATGGCCGATGTGCTGTCAAGCTCGCCGTCATCCAGAGATGAGACTGAAGATTCATACATCAGCCTTCCGGCGAATTTGGGATATTTCGGAGCGCATAAAGGTTTGCCGAGGACCGACATGAATTTGTCAAACTTTTCAGGTTCGTTGTAAGGAGTTAAAATGTCGAGATTGCCGCTGGCCGCAAGCTTTCCATCAGCTCCCGGAACCGGATTGACAGCCTTGATATCCAGTTCGCCCGCGCCGAAACCGTCGTAGCAGACGATCTCGCCGCTATCCGTGATTCTGCCGAAAAGAAGCTGTCCGACAGACTCATCGTCAAGTCCGATCTTGACTTTGCCTTTTCCGACATTTTCCGGAAGAAACAAAAAAGCGGTAAATCCGCTGAAATCCGATTCACTGTGATACTGCACTGTTTTCAGAAAATTCCCGTCCTCGGATTCTATGAGCCTCGTGTAATAAAACGTGGTGGAAGAATAGTCGTAATCAGGTTCAGTCGTGACACTTCCGATATATCCCTGGGCAAAATCCGTCCCCTTGTAGGCGTCTCTCGGCGGCTCGGAATCGCCCGTCGTGATGATATAGCTGCTCGCCACGCTCACCTTAACCTTTCCGTAAGGTTTCGGGAAACGCTTCACAGCATCCTCAGGTTTAAGCGAGACTTCGCAAGTTTCAGTTTTTTCTTTGCAGTTTTCTTCGGCGCATGAGACGAAATCGTCGTCAAGGACCGTGTTCCCGCACTTTTCAAGCCAGCAGTCGTACATCGCAGAAAACTTCCCTGCTTCGCCTTCGGGACTGTTTTTAAGACATGCATCAAGACATCCCTCGGATCTGCATGAAATGTAACAGCTGAAAATTTCATAACATTTTCTTTTACTCTCTGGTTCAGGTTCCTGTTCTTGTGAACCCTGTTCACTGACATCACCATCCGGCGTCTGCTCGTCATCGGGTCTGCTCTCCGGCTCGTCTCCACCGGCAGCGTCAAGATCCTGATCTCCGGGCTCATCTGCATCGCTCTGCTTATTGCCGTCTCCGCAGCCAAATATAAGAAAGGAGATGCAAAAAAGTGTGAAAATAATTGAATTTTTCATAAGAACCTCAAAACAAAAAGATTCATAAAATCAGCGTGATATGATAAGAAAAATGTCTGAAAAGGCAAGGTCGGGTCAGTGACCGGTTAGTTGATCGTTGCCTGTCCGGGAGTGTTGGTTGCAGAGGTGATTATCGCCGGGGTCGCGTCCGCATACCACCAGCTTACGCCGTTATCGAGCGAGAATCTGAAGATGTAGATGTAGCTGCCGGCAGCGTTCGTCGGGAACTCAGCCATATATTCATGGTTGTTGTCGCCTGAGTGACCGGAATTGAATTCAGCATCTATTTTATTCCAAGCGCTTGCAATAACAGGATATTCCGCACTGCCGGACCCTGCCTTGTAAAGCAGTTGAGCCTTCCAGTCCGCGTGTTGGGGAACTTCAGAACCCGTCTGACCTTCAACGTAAATCTGTCCGTAGACCTTCTTGTCAGCATCATCGTTCGTGAGCGTCTGCGGCCACTGGATGCCTACCCAGCCGACAACGCTGCTGCCTGTGATCTCGACGCAGCTCGTGTTGTTGTCGTAATAACCGCTTGTGCAGTTGCATTTCGCGACGCCGGCTTCGTCAGTGCAGACTCCGCCGTTCCCGCAGGTAACGCTGCTGCAGGGGTCGGCTGCAACGCAGATGTTGTGGGAGCAGATCTCGCCGGTATTGCAGTCGCTGTTTGTCATGCAGCCAAGCGAGTGGATATCCTCGTCGGGCAGACTGATTTCCGAGTCGCTGTCAGTCTCTGGTTCAGCTGAATCTTCGTCGGTCCCGGGCTCGTCGTCGGTGACAGGTGCGGAATCGTCATCCCCTGGCTGGCCATGGTCTGCGGCATCACTGTCGTTTTCCGGTTCAGTTGTGTCGCCGTCTGTCTCGGGTTCGGTGGTATCGCCGTCTGTTTCGGGCTCGGTTGTGTCTCCATCGGTCTCGGGTTCGGTTGTGTCGCCGTCTGTCTCGGGCTCTCCGGTATCTCCGTCAGGTTCGGGTTCGCCGGTATCGGTCGGCTCAGCCGTATCGCCGGTATCTGTCGGCTCAGCCGTGTCGCCGGTGTCTGTCGGTTCGGTATCGCCGGTATCGGCCGGCTCGGTCGTGTCGTCGTCGGAAACGGTTGTTCCGTCGGAATCAGGTTGTTCATCGTTGGTTTTGCTTGATCCGCAGGCGCTCAAAAAGATGAGGGCGAGTGCGATCGCTGCAACTAAAAACAGATTTTTTTTCATTTAAAGACCTCCTTGAAAAAACAAATAATTTTGACTCTAACTTATAATTATGATAATTGCAAGAGTTCTGATTTGCGGAGAAAGGATGACGGAAATCGCTCTTATTTCAAGTCCATATTCGAAGAAAAACAGGAAGAATCCTGCGGGTTTCGCCAGGCTGAAGGCGCTTGCTCCGGATCAGTCTCTGGTGCGTTCTCCAGAGACTTCCGAACAGATGGATGAGGCGATGGAGTATTTCAAGTCGCGTCACGTCGATGTTATCGCCGTCAACGGCGGAGACGGAACGGTCCATGTCGCGCTGACTTCGATGGTCCGTGTTTACGGCCAGGATCCGCTCCCGAAGATCGCGCTCATCAAAGGCGGGACTATGAATCAGACGGCGACTAACCTTGGTATCAAGGGCGGACCGGTGGAGATTTTCGAGCGTATAATCCGGGCTGCATCCGAAAACCGGGAACTGGACTGCAAAAAGCTGATCCTGCTGAATGTCGACGGGAATTACGGTTTTCTGTTCGGCATGGGGGCCGTATGCACCTTCATGGACTGGTATTTCGAGGGGCTCGGAGCCTCGCCGTTCTCGGCAGCTAAAGTGCTGATAACACTGATGACTTCCACTCTTTTTAATGGCAGGATGGCACGCCGTTTCTTCCGCGGCGTCGAACAGGAGATCACGGCGGACGGCTTCTCCTTCGGCAAAATCGCCTACTGGATGACGCTGATCTCGACGATCCCGCAGATCGGGCTGGGCTTCGAGCTCATGCACCGTGCGAGAGACAACCATGAGTCGGCGCATATGGTCGCATTCCACAATAAAAAGGGGATCCTTGTTCAGGTGATCCGCTCGTGGTTCGGGCTTTCGCTGCCGCCGGATGTCGTGGACGACTCGACGGGCAAAGTATTTTTGATTAAAAGTGAAGAACCGTTTAAATATACGCTGGACGGCGATATTTTTTCATCGAACGGCCGTCTGGTTTTGAAAACTGGTCCTGTTGTTGAGATAGTGACGGAGTGAAACATGAAATTTTTAAGTGCCGGTCTTACTAATCCCGGAATGAAGCGTGAACTGAACGAGGATAACTTACTGATTTTAAAGGATGAAGGCGTTTTTGTCGTTGCCGACGGAATGGGCGGACACAACGCCGGCGAGGTCGCATCGAAAATCGCGGTCGATACTATAGCCGAGTTTTTCCATGCGGCGCGGGAGGACGAGGATGTCACATGGCCGTACAAACTCGATCCGACGCTTTCGTTCGATGCCAACAAGCTGATGGTGTGCGTGAAATTCGCGAACCGCAGGATCTTCAAGTGCTCGATCCTCACTCCGGAATACTCCGGAATGGGAACAACGATCGTATCGATCCTTGCTTTCGACGGTCAGGACGAACTTTACGTCGCGCATGTCGGCGACAGCCGCTGCTACTGCCTTCACGAGGGGCAGCTGAGCCAGGTTACCGAGGACCATTCGCTTGTCAACGAGTACATCAAGGCGGGGCAGATCACGAAGGAGCAGGCGAAGACCTTCCCGAACAAGAACGTCATCATGCGTGCTCTCGGAATGAAGGACAACGTCCTGGTCGATATCCAGAAGCGTCAGGCATGCGCCGGCGATATCTACCTTCTGTGTTCGGACGGTCTCTCAGACATGGTGCCGGACAACGACCTCGAGGCTCTGATGCGTCAGGATATCCCTCTTGACGAAATCTGTCAGCAGCTTATAGATTTAGCAAATTCGAACGGCGGCAAGGACAATATCACCGCTGTTCTGGTAAAGGTTACTGAATAACACAATAGGAGGAAAAATGAAAAAGTTACTGATTGTATTGGCTGTTTTTGTATTTTCGTGCTTTGCTGCCGCTTGCGGCGGTTCTGAAAATAAGGACGAAGAGCCGAAAAACGACGATAACAACGCCGTCAGCGACGACGAAAAGGCGGACGATGCCGAGGTGGCTGACGATGACAGCGAAGAAACATCGCCCGATGATGATGCCTCTGCCGAACTCAAGTATCCCGAAGTCGGCGCCAGCTGCAACAAAAACGGCACTATCGCCCACAACGTGATAATGTACGACGAACTCGACAACAAGCACCAGCTTGCCGAATGGTACAAGGAGAACAACCCGAAGAGCAAGCTCATCTGGCTCATCTTCTCGGCTTACGACTGCCCTCCGTGCAGGATCATGAAGGAGGATCTGCTCGAGATCAACAAAAAGGAGTATCAGGATGCCGGCTTCAGCGTTATCCTGGTCATGAACGGTCTTCTCAGCGGTCCGGAACCGGAGAAAGAGCCGGCAAAGATAGCAAGCCTCAAGGAGATGTACACCGACGAATATCCGGAGACTGGTCAGTTCGCGCTCTACAGCTATCTGAGAGATCAGAAAGTTTTCAGAAAGTACTGCTCGTCCATGATGGGTGGATCCTATCCGACAAGCGCATTCATCGACGCTTCGACGATGGAGATCCTCGAATACATGGAGGGCTGGGATGAAGGTCTTCTGAACCAGACCGAGAATTTTATCGAAATGCTTCTTGAAGAGCTGTAACATGAAAAGGCTTGTGATTATAGGGCTTCTGCTCCTTGCCGTGATCTCGTGCGGGAGCGCGGAAAAGGCTGGCGGAGATGCGCCCCAGACATCGGACGGCGGCAGCGAGGGCGGGTTCAAGCTTGCTCTCGAGCGCGTAGACGGCGGTACTTTCAGCTTTGATGAGATCCGCGGTAAAAAGCACCTCGTCATAGCCTTCTGGGCGACATGGTGCGACCCGTGCAAGGCTGAGCTCAAGGCGCTTGCGCAGATGTATTCAGATTTTTCCGACAAGGTCGAGTTCATCGGTGTTTCGACCGACACGGAGGACCTTCTCGACAAGGTCAACGAGTTCGCGGTTTCGGCGGCGCTTCCGTTCCCTGTCCTGATCGATCCGGCGGGCAACGTAGTCTCTTCGCTGATCCCCGGCAGCGACTCGGTCCCCTATATGCTCATCGTTGACAAGGACGGTGAAATCGTCTCGAAACACAGCGGCTACACCCCCGGCGATGAAAACCGTCTCGGGGAGGAGCTGAAAAAGCTCATCGAAAAATAATAAGTTTCTGAAAAAACATTACCCCTTTTATTTGCAAAGGCACTGAATTTTTATATAAGGCCGGATTGTAGAGTTTTCTTAACTTAGTATATGAGGTAGACAATGCAAAAAACACCGTTGTTTGAAAAACATGTGGCTATGGGTGCCACAATGGCTGAATTCGGTGGCTGGGATATGCCGCTCTGGTACAAAACCGGTCAGACTGCCGAGCACAAGGCAACTCGCGAAAACTGCGGGCTCTTCGATATCTGCCACATGGGCGAATATATCGTAACCGGCAAGGATTCCTACGCTTTCTGGCAGAAGATCCTGACGAACGACGTTACGAAGATCGTTGACGGTCAGGCTCAGTACAACTTCATGCTCAACGAAAAGGGCTGCGTTATCGATGACTGCATCGTCTATCGCTTCAACGAGGAGAAGTGGATGCTCGTCGTCAACGCCGGCACTCAGGAGAGCGATTTCGAGTGGCTCTGCAAAAACAAGCTGCCCGACATGGAGCTCAAAAACATCAGCGCGACGACCGGAAAGCTCGATCTTCAGGGTCCGACGGCGCCGAAGCTCGTTGCCGAGCTGGCAGGCAGAGAGGCTATCGAGGACCTCAAGTTCTTCCGTTTCGCCGAGAACGTTAACATCTGCGGGATCAACGTCCTGCTGAGCCGTACGGGCTACACGGGCGAGATCGGATTCGAGATCTACTGCGACATCAACGACGTCGTAAAACTTTGGGATCTCCTTCTCGAGAAGGGGCAGAGCTACGGTATCATGGCTGCCGGCCTCGGTGCGAGAGACACCCTCAGGCTTGAGGCTGGTCTTCCGCTTTCAGGGCACGAGGTCCGTCCCGATGTAGTCGCAACGGGCACTCCTTGGGAATTCGCCATCTCCCACGAGCACGAATTTATCGGCAAGGAGGCTCTCGAGGCTCAGAAGGGGACCGTTTTTGCATACGCGATCACCGTTGAAGGCAGAAGGAAACCGGGCGACCACTCGAAAGTCATGCTGAACGGCAGAGAGATCGGCGTCCTTACGAGCGAGATCATCTCAGTCAGCCTTGGAATGGTCCCGGCAGGATTCATCCGCACCGATACCGAGCTTGCACCGGAGAGCGAGATCGAGCTTCTAAACGAGAAGGGAAAGAGCTTCAAGGCGTTCGTCAAGGAGACTCCTCTCGTTAAGGGAACCTCGAGAAAGAAAATGGCATCAATGCTTTAAGTGTTTGATATTTAACAACTTTTTTTAAAGGAGCAACACTATGTCGAACTACAGCGTACCTTCAAATCTCAGATTTTCGGAGACTCACGAATGGGTCGAGGATCTTGGCAACAACAAATACCGTATCGGAATTTCCGATTTCGCGGCACAGCACGTCGGCGACATCACCTATGTCGAGCTTCCTGAGATCAACGAGGATGTCGACAACGAATCGGTCGTCTGCAACATCGAGACCGTAAAGAGTTCTGAGGATATCAACAACCAGATCTCCGGAACAGTTGTCACGATCAACGAAATGCTTTCGGAAAATCCGGAAATCGTAGGCGCAGACTGCTACGGCGACGGCTGGCTTTATGAAGTTCAGTCCGATTCCGACGAGGATTTCAAAGCGCTTATGTCGGCTGACGAGTACGATAAATTCCTCGACGAGCAGGACGACGAATAGTCCGTTTCCGACACTTTAAAAAATTGCGGAACGCATGTTCCGATTCCAGAATTTAAACGTTAGGGGTAAAATTATATGAGATATCTTCCTATTACCGATTCAGAACGCAAGGAGATGCTCGAAAAGATCGGCGTCAAGTCCGTCGATGATCTCTTTTCGCCGCTTCCTAAGAGCGTTCTGCTTAAAAAGGAGCTGAACATTCCCTCCTCGATGAGCGAGCCTGAGCTTGAAAAGATGATGGACGAGCTCGGCAAGGAGAACTGCGGTGCCAACATGCTTTCATTCCTGGGCGGCGGATGCTACAGACACTTCTGCCCGGCGCTGGTAGACCAGATGATCTCCAGAAGCGAGTTCTACACCTCCTACACGCCGTATCAGCCGGAGGTCAGCCAGGGAACTTTGCAGGCGATTTTCGAATTCCAGACGATGATCGCGAACCTCTTCCAGATGGATGTCGCGAACGCTTCGATGTACGACGGCGCGACCGCAGCGGCAGAGGCTGTCCTGATGGCGCACAAAATCCAGACGAAGCGCCGCAAAGTCCTTATCGCATCGACGATCAACCCGCAGTACCTTGAGACGATCAGGACCTACACGAGTTTTGTCGTTGACACGATCGAACTGCTTGAGATGGATCCGGCGACCGGCTGTGTCGCAGAGTCCGAGCTTGCAAAGATCGACAGCGATACGATCTGCGTGCTCTTCCAGTATCCGAACTACTTCGGAATGATCGAAAATCTCAAGAAAATTTCGGCGCTTACACACGAGGCCGGTGCTCTTCTGATACCGGTAGTGACCGAGGCTACGGCTCTCGGCGTTATCGCGACTCCGGGCAGCATCGACGCAGACATTGCGGTAGGCGACGGTCAGGCACTCGGGATCCCGATGAATTTCGGCGGCCCGGGCGTAGGCCTCTTCACCTGCAAAGAGAAGCATGTCCGCAAAATGCCGGGCAGACTTATCGGCGAGACGGTCGACAGGAACGGAAACAGATGCTTCGTTCTGACACTCTCGGCAAGAGAGCAGCACATCAAACGCGAAAAGGCGACCTCGAACATCTGCTCGAACCAGGGGCTGATGGCTACGGCCGCTTCGATCTACCTTGCCACGATGGGCAAACAGGGTCTTCGCGACGTCGCGCTTATGAACCTCAAACGCGCAGACTACCTCAAGAAGAAGATCGCATCCGAAACGGCGTGCAGAATCGCCTTCAACGGCTGCAACTACAATGAATTCACCATCCTTGCGCCGATGGATGCCTGTGAACTTCTCAAGGCTTTCGGCGAGAAGGGCATCCTTGGCGGAATCGCTGCGAAGAAGTACTTCCCTGAGCTTGACAACGCCGTAATCGTAAACACGACGGAGGTCCACACTTACGGGGAGCTTGACAGATTTGTTGACGCGCTCAAGGAGATCGCAGGAGGTGCAAAATGAGTTATCCGGGAATGAGAGACCTCAAGCTTCGTGAGGCACTTATCTTTGAAAGAAGCCGTGAAGGCAGACGCGGTTATTCGCTCCCCGAAGAGGACCTGACCGGCGCTGAGTCGATCCTTCCGGCTGAGCTCCGCCGCGACGAGCTCGATCTGCCCGAAGTCAGTGAAGTCGATGTCGTAAGGCACTACACCAGGCTTTCGACCTACAACTTCAGCCTTGATCTCGGCTTTTATCCGCTCGGCAGCTGCACGATGAAGTACAATCCGAAGGTCAACGAAAAGCTTGTCCGCAACCCGCAGTTCACGGAGCTTCACCCCGAAACACCTGTCAGGTTCGCGCAGGGCACGCTCAAGATCATGTACGAAATGCAGCGTATGCTTGCCGAGATCGGCGGTTTCGCAGCATGTACGCTGAACCCGTCGGCCGGTGCACACGGCGAATATACTGGTATCGGCATAATCCGCAGTTATTTCGCTAAGACGGGCGATACGAAACGCAAAAAAATAATCATCCCCGACAGCGCTCACGGAACCAATCCGGCGAGTTGTGCGCTCAACGGTTTCGAGGTCGTTGTCCTTGAGAGCGACGAACACGGCAAGGTCGATCTTGCAACGCTTAAATCGCTTCTCAACGACGAGGTCGCCGGCATCATGCTGACAAACCCGAACACGCTCGGAGTCTTCGAGAGTGACATCCTCGAGATCACGAAGATGGTTCACGAGGCGGGCGGTCTCGTTTACGGCGACGGCGCCAACATGAACGCGCTTCTCGGTGTCGCGAGACCGGGAGACATGGGTATCGACGTCCTGCACTACAATCTGCACAAAACCTTCTCGACGCCTCACGGCGGCGGAGGTCCCGGAGCAGGTCCTGTCGGCGTCTGCCAGAAGCTGGTCGAGTTCCTTCCGAACCCGTTCGTCGTATGTGAAAACGGCGTCTACAGCTTTAAAAACTCCAGTGACGCTATGGGCAGGGTACGCTCCTTCTACGGCAACATGGGCGTAACGCTCAAGGCGTTCATCTACATCCTCGAGTACGGCCGCGAGCACCTCGGCGAGACGGCTAAGAACGCTGTCCTCAACGCGAACTACATCAAAGCCTGCCTGAAGGACTACTACCATCTGAAGTATAAGTCAGACACGCTTCACGAGGTCGTTTTTGACGATTCCGAGATGCCGAACCACGTAACGACGATGGATATCGCCAAGGCTTTGATCGACCGCGGCTACCATCCGCCGACCGTCTACTTCCCGCTGATCGTCCACGGTGCGCTCATGATCGAGCCGACCGAGAGCGAGAGCAAGGAGACGCTTGACGAGTTCATCGAAGCCATGATCGACATCGCCGAGAAAGCTAAGAGCGATCCGGAGAACATCCTGAACGCTCCTCTCAGCACGGCAATCAGCCGTCCGGACGAGACTCTGGCGGCGCGAAAGCCCGTTCTGAAGTGGGTTAGAAACTGATTTCCCGGGGCGGGTCACACCGCCCCTTTTTTTTACCGGAGGAATATGAAAACGGTTTTCATGGGCAGTCCGGAAATTTCGGTACCGTTTCTCGATTTTTGCCTTAAAAAGAGTGACGAACTCATTGTTTTCAGCCAGAAGGACAAGATCCGCGGCAGAGGCAAAAAATTGGAGCCGACACCGGTTAAAAAGAGGGCTCTAGAGCTTGATCTTCCGGTTTACACCTGCTCGGCCAAATCTGAAAAAGCGTTTGAAATCATTAGTGAATTCAAACCTGATCTCCTTTTTGTTGTGGCATACGGACAGATCCTGCCCAAGAGACTTCTGGATGCTCCGCTGCTCTATCCTGTCAACGTGCACTTTTCGCTTCTGCCGAAGTACCGCGGCGCGACCCCTGTCAATACCGCGCTTCTGAACGGCGACAGGGTGAGCGGTACTACAATCATGGTTATGGGCGAGGAGCTTGACAGCGGCGATATCCTGCTTGCCGGCGAGTGTGAGGTCTTACCCGACGACAACGCAACGACACTCTTTGAAAAGCTGACGGCTCTTTCGCTCCGGACTCTTGACGAAAACTGGGAAAAACTTGCCTCAGGCACGCTGAAGGCAACTCCGCAGACCGGCGAACCCTCCTTCACCAGAATGATCGGAAAGGAGGACATGTGGGTCGACTTTAACGAAGATGCTGAGAAAATATTCAATAAAATAAGGGCGTTGACGCTTGAGCCGGGGATCCGTTCCATTTTCAGGGAAAACATCGTCTCGATCGAAAATGTCGAGCTCGTTCCTGACTGCAGCGGCAGACCTGGGGAGGTCGTCGAGGTCTCGAAAAACGGCATCACGGTTGCCTGCAGAGCCGGCGGGATATCGATCAAGAGGTTGAAACCGGCAGGCAAAAAGGGGATGAGCGCAGCCGAATTTTTGAACGGAAACAAGGTCCAGACAGGCGAATTCTTTACGGGCAGAGTATGAACCTGATAAGCAGAGCTGTAGAAAAAATCAATAAGATCCCGCAGATTTACGCTTTTCTATTTTTTGAGGTCATGATCGCGGTGCGGGTCTATGCCGAGTTCGGAAAAGAGAATCCGCTGACGATCGCAGTCTTCCAGCTTTTCTGGTTCACCTCGGTCCTGATGTACTTTTTCGCGCTTTTCAAGTGGATCCTGAAGCTTAGGGACGAAGATCTGACGTTCTTTGCACTTGGCGGATTCCTGCCGATGATCCCCGTTGTTTACGCCCGTTTCGCCGGACGGGAGCTGACACTTAATTTTGTAGAGCCCACCTCGTTGCTTTCGGTATTGAAGAACATTTTCACACTTGAGGCTGCCCACTCATACAACTGGGCGCTCTTTCCGGAGCTCCTGGCTCTGCTCCTGCTCTCTTTTGCTGCCGGCTGGCTGATCTCCGGCAAGGCTCTGAAATCCGCTTTTACGGCCTTTCTGGCGACTGCGAGCTCTTTTTTTATGCTCGGCTTCTCATGGATCACGGTCGATCCTGAGCATCCGGCTATGTTCGTTCTTCGTTCCGGCCTTAAAAACCATCAGAACTACACGCTTTACTACATATCGGTCTTTATAATTTTCTCCTGTATCGCTTTTAAAGATCATCTCTTTGATTTTATTAAATGCTTTAAGCGCAAACAGCTCTTTGCGGTTCTGTTTTTGCTTGGCGTTCTGGTCGATTTTGCGGCATTTTTGTGCTTCGGGATAGACTTCACAGCCTACGATCTGGTCGTGAACTTTCTTCCGGCTTTAGCGCTTGTTTCGATGATTCCTTTAATAAAATCAAAAAGTTATAAGCTGGCGTTCCTTTTTGGCTGGGGAGTCCTCGGCTCGCTGACTATTCTTTTTTTCCCGCCGCCGCATTAAGGCGCCGCTGCCGGTCGGATTCCGGAAAATTTGCCGTCATATCAAAAGCACTTAGAATATTGCGGTTTTTTAGTGACAGAGAGGTTTGAAATGAAGAGATCATATTTGATTTTCCTGCTTATCACGATGTTTTTCGCTGTTTCGTGCGGCGAGATAAATTTCAACAATCCGAATGACAAAAATTCGGATGCTTACCAGGGCGGCGGCGATGCCGGGAGACCGGACGATGACGCAGAAATACCGTCCGGGCGGAATCGGGGGGAGCTTTACGGCGAGTGTTACCCGAACAAAACATGCAACGAAGGGCTTGAATGCGACGATCTGAACAATATCTGTATCAAAAATGATTCGGGCGATTCCGGTGATTCAGGAGATTCCGGCGACTCGGGTGATTCTGGCGATTCCGGTAATTCCGGTGATTCTGGTGACTCGGGTGATTCCGGTGACTCGGGAAGACCGGCTTGCAAACTTGATGCAGCCTATGCCGCAATCGATGCCGAGAGGTATTTTACATTCAAAGGTATCGGCAAAATCAACGACGCAAGCCTTAATAATGATCTTGAATGGGCAAACATGGTAACCGTAACGCTTGCCGGTATTGAGGGCAAAGACCTTGACTATGCTGACAGTTATTCCTTCTTCATGGAGTCAACTGATCAGGATCAGCCCGGGGTCATGCTTGAGGCATTGGGCGATTTGGAAACAAGCACAGGCAGAGTTACAACTATTGTTCTGGCAACTGTTCCGAAATACTACCTTGACTACATGCATGAAAATGACATCGATCACCTCGACCAGGCTCCGGTCGTTCGGGTGTATGACATCGCAGTCTCAAATGATGAAGCTAGCTACAGACAGTGCATCATTGCAGCAAACAAGGTCGACGAGTCCAGTCAGATCGAACTTGGAAAGATGCAGGTCTGCCACGACAAGAATATAGATTTTTCAGTCGGCGAGACCTTCAAACTCTCAATGGCAGCCGAGCTTGAAGTCGGTGAAGAGCTTTTAGACCTCTACCCTGATGCTGACACGATGGCTGATCTTTGCACATGCTTCGATATGAATGCTACCGAAGATAATGAAGTCGACTGCGCAACGATCGACTGGGGCGACGTCGAAGAACCTGTTCTTACAGATGAAGAAAAATGTTACGAAGCCGGCGGAGCTTATTATGACTATTGGGAAGGCGAGCTGACATGCTACAGAATCGTTGACTGCGCTCCGAAACCTGCAAACAGCGAATGGAGCGGAGCATACAGCTATTTCGAATATTATGATTATGATTCCGACACATGGACCGATTACGATGTGAGCCACAGCACCGAATATGACTACAACGGCGAGGCACAAACCTGCCAGTTTATCTGTACGGAAGGCTTTGACTGGAACGGCTTCGCCTGCACGGACGGTGCCTATTCGTCACTTCCAGAGTGCGGTCCTGAGAGCGAAACACCGTGCAAGGATTCGGCAAGCGGTTATATCTGGTCGGAAATAGCGCCGGACTCAATGCAATGGCAGGAAGCAGTCGATCACTGTACAGGCTTGAATTCATCGAATTACGGCGGTTACAGTTACGGCTGGCATCTACCGACGATCAGCGAACTCAGGACACTTATCCAAAATTGTCCAGATACGCAGATGCCGCCGGTGGAAGGAGTTGAAACCTGCGGAGTCAGAGATGACAGCGGCGTTATCTGTCTGTTAAGTAGTTGTTGGACGGATCCTTGTGGCGGCTGTTCAGAAGATTATAGTGGTTTTTACAACAAATTTGGTAGTGCAGACTTGTTCTTGTCTTCTTCAACTCAATCTGAATTTGGCGCGTGGTACGTGCATTTCAACCACGCAGATGTGAGCAACTTCGATAAGACTGAATACGGCAGTGTCCGTTGCGTGAGGTAGTGTTTCGACATTTCCCTTTTAATCTTCAGATGCCTTTTTGAAACCTCCGGCGATCGCCTTGTAAAGGGAGATCCTGTTTAGAAGAAGCGAGCATCTGGCGGAGAGGAGAGCCTTTTCAACGGATTGTTCGTTTTTCAATGCCTCCAGAACAAAAAAGTATGTCGTTTTGCCTGCCGTGAACTCGGAGTTGCGGAGTTCTGTCAGATTTTTTGCGATCTCGTACTGGCTCTGCAGGTTTTCAAGCTTTTCGCGTTCGCCTTTCTCTTTTGCGATCGCATCCTCAGTCTCCTGGAGGGCTGTGAGGACCTTTTGGCTGTAGCTGTTCAGCGCTTCGCGGACCTCTGCTTCGTTTTTTTCGACCGTCGCCTGATTCCTTCCGCCGTTGAAGATCGGCGCTGTGAGGTTTGCGGCGAGGTTGACGAACCAGGTTTTGAAAAGCGTCGTGATATCCTGAGAACCGAGTCCGCCGCTCGCGCTCAGCGAGAGTTTCGGATATCTGTCGGCCATTGCGGCAGCGAGAGATCTGTCGGCTTTTTTCACCGCGAAGTATGCCGAACGGACGTCCGGACGGCGTTCGATAAGCTCGCTGGGAAGTCCGGTCTTCGGGAACTCCGGCATTTCCGGAAGGTCCTCCGTCTCAGGAAACTCCTCCGATTTAGGCGGTCTTCCGACCAGGACGGAGAGCAGGTTCTCAAGAACCGTGATCTCTGTCCTTGTAGTTGCAGTTTCAGCTTCAATCGACAGAAGCTGCTGTTTTTGTTGAAGAATGTCTCCTGCATCGGCAGCTCCGCTGTTGTAGGAGAGCTGCGTCAGCTCGGCATATTTTTCATTTACGGCGTGCTGATCTTCCAGGATTTTCAGGGCAGCCCTCTTCGCTGTGAGCTGGAACCAGGTCTCGGCAACGGTCGCCGAGAGCGAAATCGCCGCCGCCTCAAAGTCTTCCGCCGATGCCTGGAGCGAGTAGTTCGCGGAATCACGGAGTGCCCGGATCCTTCCCCAGAGGTCGATCTCGTAGCTGATCGACAGCGAGATCGAATACTTTTCAGAGTTGTAGTTCGCCGGCCTCCCGTTCGCATTGGTCAGATTTTCGTCAAAACCTATCCCTGCCGAAATCGTCGGATAGATGTCGGCGCCGTTGAGCTTTGCAACGGCCTTTGCCTGCTCGAAGCGCTCGGCGTATGCCTTGAGCGAAAAGTTTTCGCCGATCGCCCTCTCCATGAGCCGGTCCAGTTCCCTGTCTTCGAAAACCTCCCACCATTTTTCGGGAAGTTCGGCGCCTTCATTATTTCCCTCTCCCAGAGTATCCGGCATCTCGAACTGCGGCTCGACCTTTGTCGAAGAGGCGCAGCCGAGCGAAAAGATAAGGATTAATGTGACGAAAAACCTGACGGGAACCATTATTTGTCGCCTTTGAACTCAAAATTCTGAGGGAAGATCTCCTTCAAAGTGCAGTCCCGCTCAACGGCTCCTGTTTCACTGTTCACGAGAACGATGCGCATATCCGGGTTGAAGTCCGCCATGACCTGGCAGCAGATCCCGCAGGGATAGACGGCCTTCCCGTCGAGATTCGAGGCTATTACGATAGTGCTGAAGTCTCTTCTGCCCGCCGTTACAGCTGAAAATATCGCGTTCCTCTCGGCGCAGACAGTCGCTCCGAAAGAGGAGTTTTCAACGTTGACACCGTTGAAGATCTCTCCGTCGCCGGTTATCAGCGCGGCACCTACCTTGAAGCCTGAGAAGGGCGCGTAGGCGTTTTCTCTGATTTTTACCGCAGATGCGACCGCTCTTTCGAGGAGAGCGCTACTCATCTTTCCCCTCCAGGACGAGTTCGATGAAGCGGCTCATCAGCTTTGCGAACTGCTTTTCCGCTTTTGCCGCGTTTTCGGAGACCTCGGTGTGTGAGATCGGGGTAGGTGAAATACCGGCCGCCTTGTTCGAAATGAAGCTTATTCCGGCAACTTCAAGACCTGCGTGTTTCGCAACGATGACTTCCGGAACGGTCGACATTCCGACTGCATCGGCACCCCAGCGCTCCATCATCCTTATTTCAGAGGGTGTTTCAAACGATGGACCGGAATCCGCAAGGTATACGCCCTCTTTCAGCGGGATATCGAGCTCGCTGGCTGCTTTCTGCAGCAAAATCGACATCTTGCGGCTGTAGACATTCGTCATGTCAGGGAATCTGATACCGAATTCATCGAGGTTTTTACCGATGAGCGGATTCGTTCCCATGAAGTTTATGTGGTCGCGGATTATCATGAAATCGCCGGCGTTGAAGTAGCGGTTTATGCCGCCGGCCGCGTTCGTGACGACGAATTTTCTGATCCCCAGCAGGACAAGCGTTCTCAGAATGAAGACGACCTCAAACATGGAGTAGCCTTCATAAAAGTGGACTCTTCCCTGCATGATCCAGAAGTTCGCCCCGCTTTTCGGCTCTCTTGCCAGAACAAGCTGTCCGGCGTGTCCATCGACAGTCGACTGCGGGCTGTTCGGTATCTGGCTGTAGGGAATGACGAGGAGCTTTTCGACTCCCTGCGCGAACGTTCCGAGCCCGCTTCCGAGCGTTACCAGGAGTTTGGGGAATTCGAGCCCCTTTTCTTTAACCAAGCCTGAAATGTAACTTGATGCGGCCCTCAATTTTTCCATTCTTTCGTCCATGATCACCTCCTAAAATCTGTGTCCGGAATTTTATTTCACATAGATTTTGAGTCAAAAGTTTATTGTGGTATAAGCGCACGTTTTTTGTTTTTAGGAGTTTTTTATGGAAGAAAGTTCTTCAAAAAAGAAAAAAGCGGCCGCGTTCCTTAAGGGTATGCTCCCGGAACGGAACGCCGTTATAACCGCTTTGGTGATCGCTACGGTCGTCATAAACATAGTTTTTCTGTGCGTCGCGTCATACAAGAACGAGTTCGTATTCGACGATGCGCATATATTTCTCTCGTTCGGAGAAAAGCTCTTGTTCGACACGGCCTTTTTCCTGTTTTCTGTCCTTGTGCTGAAGGCGGTTTTCAGGACTCCGGTAGTCTCCGCTGTCTTCGTGATGCTATATTTCTGTCTCGTGATCGGCAACATCGGGCTCTACTACTTCGGTAATACGCTGATCGAGGCGCACTATTTCAGCCTCATAACCCCCTACAGCATCACCGGCTTTGTTCCGGCCTGGGGGCTTTTCCTCATTTTCCTCCTTCTGGCAGCGGTTTTCCGGGTCGCTTATATCGGGATAAAGAGGATCCCGCTCGAAAACATCTTCAAGCGTTCGGCTTTCTGGCTTCTCATCTGCCTCGTTCTGAGTCTCATCAACGCGACGGGTATCTTCCAGCGCAGCCATGACGAGAAGTATGACAAGGTCATCAACGGTTTCCGCAACGCTCAGATAATCTACGTCTGCCAGAACCAGTGGATCGGCTTCCTTTCGGACGTCGTCTTCCCGTCGTTAGGCGGAATCAGGAACAAACTTACTCCGTCGGTAGAGAAATTCGTAAATGATTACAATCTGCTGTCTGAAGATTTCAAAGTCTCAGACAATGTCGCAGACTACGAAAAAACGATCAGTGAATGGGGGCTGGGTCTCGGAAAAAGAGAGCTGCCTGCGATAGATACGAAGGGCTACAAACGCATCATCTACATCTTTACGGAATCGCTGTCGCTGGCCGCTCTGCCGTGCTATAACGATAAGCTCAAGGTCGAGTTCGCAGACAGGATCTTCTGCAGAAAGGAGTATTTCGACATCACCTTTTCCAACCTTTTTACAGTCGGTGCTCCGACACTTCAGGGGCTGACGGTTACCTTCAACTCCCACCCGAACTTCAATATCCAGGAGCAGACCGGCCATCTGAATTCGCTGCCCAAGGTGCTTCAGAAACAGGGTTTCAGGCCTGTTTTCATACGGAGCGCATCAAAATATTTCGCCAACGAGAACCTCATTTTCAAAAACATGGGTTTCCCTGAAATTATCGGGAGAGAGGATTTTTACGAGGACGAAAAGCTCAGGCCTTACATCTACGGTTGGGGGCTCGAAGATAGGTTTCTTTACGATCAAGTTGTTGAATATATTAAGAAAAACCGTGGAGAAAAGCTCTTTGTCTCAGTGCTTGGAACAGACAGCCATCCGCCTCACGGTCAGGTGAAGTACAAGGGGCTCGAGTACCCGAAGAGAGAGAAACTGGCTAAAAGCGTGGACAAAAAGGTCTATCACTGGCTCAACTCGATCGACCGCATGGATTACGATATTTCCGAGTTTATAAAAAAGCTTGAGAAGGAGGGGCTTTTCGACGAATCGACGCTGATAGTGATATCCTCCGACCACTCCTGCCCGCTCAACAACGTTTCTCAGAGGATCAAGGGGCATCCGAGGCAGAATCTTGCAAGGATCCCGCTTCTTTTCGTCACGAAGCAGGCTCTTCCTGAGGCCGATTACAGCGGACTTGCGAGCCAGATAGACATCGCTCCGACGATCATGAATCTGGTCGGCGGCGGGAAACCGGCCGGCTGGTGGGGCACCTCGCTTTTTGACCCGGAGCGTCACAAATATTCGATCGGTTTCGATAAAGGCTTCATCCATCTGACCGATGAGGAGAAGATTGTCACGATAAACTCGAAAAAGCCCGAAAACGACAAGGAGAGGGAGTTTATCGACCTCTTCAACACCGTATTCAAGGAAAAATAACCCGGGTGCATCGGTTTGATATTACTGAAAATATAGTTAGACTCATTCGTTTGACTGTTGGCTGGTGTGATGGGATTTTTTGAGAAAATAGGTCTTTACATTATAAAATTATTCGGCGATATCAGGGACTTCGCCGTTTTTCTGGCGGAGTGCTGCCGCTGGATGTTCATCCCGCCTTACCGGTTCGGACAGATCGCGGACCATACGGAGAGGATCGGTCTTCAGTCGATAGGGATCGTTGCGGTATCGACCTTCACGACCGGAATGATTCTAGCGCTCCAGCTTGTCAACATCATGCGGATCTTCCGCGCCGAGATATACGCCGGGGCTGCAGTGGCGATGGCGATGAGCCGGGAGCTTGCGCCTGTCATCACGGCGTTTGTCCTGGTTGCCAGAAACGGTTCGTCAATGACTGCAGAGATAGGCAGCATGAAGGTGACGGAGCAGATCGACGCGATGGAGACGATGGCCGTGAGCCCGCTCCGCTATCTTGTCGTGCCGAGGCTCTTCGCTTCGATTTTCACCTTCCCTGCACTGACGGCGATCGCCAATGTGGTCGGTGTCTACGGCGGCTATTTTATCGCGACGAAGATCATGCAGGTAAATTCAGAGGCATACCTCCACATGATGTACTTTCTGGTCGATCCGGACGACATCTGGACTGGGCTTGTCAAGGCTGTGGTCTTCGGCTTTCTCGTGACGGTCATCTGCTGCTACCACGGTCTGATGACCAGCGGCGGAGCGAAAGGGCTGGGGCGGCGCACGACTGCGGCGGTAGTTCAGTCGACGATAACGGTGCTTATCGCCGACTATATCCTGACCTATATTTTCATAAACTTCTGCGGGTTGTGATGGATAGTGAAATTATAAAAGTCAGCGGTCTCTGGAAGGCTTTCGGCGGTCACGAGGTGCTCCGCGGTGTCGATCTGTCGATCCCTGAAGGCAAAATCACCACCATCATCGGCAAGAGCGGGACCGGAAAGAGCGTTCTGCTGAAGAATATCATCGGTATCCTCAAGCCGGACCGCGGCGAAATTTTCTTCGAGGGACGCGACCTTACTAAAATGAAGAATCAGGAGCTTCTTGAGCTTCGCCGGAATATGGGATATCTTTTTCAGGATGCCGCACTTTTTGACTTTATGTCGGTTGAGGAGAATATTTGTTTCCCGCTTGTCGAGCAGCTCGGTCTGCGTGACGGCGCGGAGCTGCGGAAGCGTGTCGAACGGCTTCTGGAGCTTGTAGAGCTGCCGGGGATCGAAAAAAAGTATCCCTCGGAGCTGTCGGGCGGCATGAGAAAGCGTGTCGGGCTGGCCAGGGCGATAGCGGTCGAGCCGAGGATCGTACTTTTTGACGAACCTACGACCGGTCTCGATCCGATACTTGCGGAGAGCATCGACCAGCTGATAGTCAGGGTTAACCGCGAGCTCGGGATGACGTGCATCGTCATCAGCCACGATATAGCGTCGATTTTCGGCTTTACAGACAGGCTTGCGCTGCTGTACGACGGCGTGATCGAGTTCGACGGAACGCCTGAAGAGGCAAAAAGGTCCGACCACAGGATCTTGAGGCAGTTTATCTCCAACTCGTTCAGGCAGATTGACTCGGAGAGGTGATGACAAGAGCTGTTAAAATAGGAATTTTCTTCGTTTTCTGCACGGTTTGCGTGAGTCTCTACATCTACAAGGCGGCCGATCTTTTCGAGGGCGACACGGCCACATATCACGCCATTGCCGATAACGCGATGGGGCTTCTGCGCGACGGTGATATCCTGATGTCGGGCGTCGTAGTCGGAAAGCTGGACAAAATCGGCCTCGAAAACGGGAAGGCGAAGCTCACCCTGAAGGTCTCGAAGGAGGTTCCGCTCTACGAAAACGCGAAGGTCGAGAAGGTGATGGAGAGTATGCTCGGGACCTATGTCCTCGTGCTCAATCCGGGAGACTCGTCCGCTCCGTTTCTCGCAGAGGGGAGCTACATCAAGAACGTCAAGACCGATTCTGGGCTGAACGGCGCGATGGACAAGGCTACCGAGGTCATGGATACCGCCAACCGGCTCGTGGAGCGGATGCTTTTGCAGGAAAATCAGGATAAGATCGCGAAGATCCTGGATTCTCTGGTCGAGACGACTGCCGACACGAAGCAGAGTACCGAAAACCTTATGAAGATGCTTACCGAGACGCTTAAGAATGTCACCGAACTGACTGCCAAGGTCAACGGCAGGAGCGATGCGGAGATGGATAAGTTTTCTAAATTATTGGAAAATGCTCTTGCGGTCACCGAAAGACTGGCAAAGATGAGCGACGGCCGTGATGAAAAGTTCAACGAGACGCTCGCGATGCTGGAAAAGACCCTGAAAACGATAAACGACGAACTTGCGGCGTCGAAGGGTGCCGGTGAAAGCATGAAGAATATCGCCGAAAACGTCGAGGCTATCACCGGAAAGGTCGCGAACGGCGAGGGGAGTGTAGGCAAGCTCCTGACTGACGAAACGCTTTACAACGACATAACGAAGGTCTCCGGAAAACTGACGGATTACGTCGATACGATGCTCGGAATGCAGATCTATGTCGATGCGCACACCAACTACCTGGTCCGCAGCAACTCCTTCAAAACCTTCTTCGACATTACGATCCAGCCGCGTCCCGACCGTTTTTACCTCCTCGGAGTCGTCGATGATCCGCGCGGCAGGGTCTCGGAGTCCACGACGACCTACGACATGGGCATCACCGGTGACAATCCCCAAAGCTTTGTCGTGACAGAGAAGAAGAAGGTCGTTGACGACAAGCTGAAGTTCAACCTTCAGATAGGCAGAGTCTTCGGTCCGGTGGCGCTCCGCGGCGGAATCTTCCAGAACAAGGCCGGTCTCGGGATCGACTACAACCCGTGGAACTTCCTTTCGGTCACGGCAGAGGTCTTCAACTTCTCAAGCAGTGCCGCTCCGAACCTGAGGGTCCAGGCGCTCGGGCGCCCCTTTGTCTGGACGATCGAACCCTTCAGCTGGATCTACCTGACGGTGGGCGGAGAGGCGCTCATAAACAGTTACCGCGACTTCTACGTCGGAATAGGTTTGAGATTCAATGATAACGATATCAAACAGTTAGTCACTTCTGTGCCGACACCGTAGTGCATTTGTGACGGGAAATTGGAGCCGGATCTATCTTCCGTATTCCCTCATCAGGTCGGAGTATGCCTGTTCAAGGTTTTTGCCGCTGTCTCCGGCGTTTCTGAGGAACTTCTCGAACGGCGTCCTCCAGTGCTCGGGTGCGCTGATAGCGCCGGTCTGGTTGATTTTGTAGCCGTCTCCGCCCTTGAAGATGAATTCGTGTACGACAGCCTTGTACTGTTTGTTCGGTGTGATCTCGGAGCCGTTCAGCATCCATCTGTTCTTGACCTTTTTCGCGCCGCAGTACGCCTCTTCCGAAAGTTCGAGGTTCTGGACCAGATCGACGCCGTTTATGTCAACGATGTAGATCGGGTTTTCAAACGGGAAGATCGAAAGGATGTTGCTGCGTTTGACAGCCCCTACGCCGATTTTGTCGCGGAAACCGCCGGGATTGCTGAATGTTACGTCGGTACCAGGATAGTACTTCAGGGTCGCGCAGGCGTAGAGTTTCTGCAGGTCGGCACCGTCAACCGGTTTGTTCGCGGTAATCAGTACGTCGCCCAGTATACCGTTGAGCTTTTTTATATAGTGGTCGGTCAGGTGCTTGATCTTCTTTGATTTTTCTGAAATGAGCTTTATCTCCTTGCGTATGGGAACAAACTCTTTGGAGATGATCTTCACCTCTTTGCCGTTCTTTTCGACAAGAACACGCGCATAGGTCGGGAGGTAGCCTTTATTCTGGATGAAGGGGATACCGTCGACCTCGGTCATCGACTCCTTGTGGTCGTGTGCCGTGAAGGCGATAAGCGGCTTTTTCGGCAGCTGAGGAACCCATGTTTCAGCGTTTTTATGCGATTCATGCAGAAGCAGAACGACAAAGTCGGCCTTCTGGTTCTCCTTTTTTTCTATCTCGGCGGCAACCGGATCAAACGGCTTTTTAACGTACATGTGTTCAAGTTCGGGCGAGATCGAAATGGATTTGTAGTCCTCTGTTACGGAGCCGACGAAAAGTATCTTGCCGCCGCCCTTGATCGGATAGAGGATGGAAGGCGCGAAGATCGGTTTCTGGTCTGCTCCCAGCATGTTTGCGCAGATGTAGGGCATCCTCGAATGGTTGCTGTTTTCGTCAAGCGCGTCTGTGCCGAAATCGAGCTCGTGGTTGCCGAGAGAACCCAGCCTGTAGCCCAGAATGTCCATGATTTTTGCCGTAGGTTCGCCGTTGAAATAGGTCGAAACGGCAGTTCCGGTAAAGTTGTCGCCGCCTGAAAGCTTTATGATCTGGCAGCCGGGACAGCGTTCAGCCTCCTCTTCCCACATCTCTTCTAGTGCGACGCTTTTGAACCAGTCGTTACGCTCTACGATGTGACCGTGCTCGTCGTTCGTGTAAAGAAATAGGATCTTTGTAGGCTGTTGTTCAAAAACCTGCTCGCCGCAGCCGGTCAGGAGCAGTAACAAAACGGTAAAAACTGCAAGAAATCTCTTCATAATAACTCTCCTAAAAAACCGGAAGAGTATAGGTCGAAATTTTAAACAATCAAAATTTGTTGCAGTATCGACTTTTTTTCATGTAATTTGTTGATAAAAAACGAGATTTCCTGATACTCAGGCAGAAAATTATGCTTCAAGACTGACGAGGTGACCTTGGTTTTCAGCAGTCCGGTTTTTTTATTTGTCTTTTTCCCGATAGTCTGGCTCATTAACGCGCTTCTGCCAGAGAAGGCGAGGCTTCTTTTCCTGCTGGCGGCAAGCCTTCTTTTCTATGCTTACGGCGAGGGTGCCTTCGTCATCCTGATGATTCTTTCGATACTGGTTTCCTACCTTACGAATATCTTGATCCAGACGAAGGTGGGCGGGAAAAGGTTCTTTGCGGCCTTCGGTATCGTTCTGAACCTGATCCTTCTAGTGACATTCAAATACATGAATTTTTTTACGGGCGAGCTCCACGCGCTCCTGTCCAATTTTTCGGTCGATTTTCCGGTTACGAACCTGCACCTGCCGCTCGGTATCTCGTTTTTCACCTTCCAGGCGATTTCCAGTATCGTTGACGTGTACCGGAACCCCGGGCAGCCACGCGTGACTCTTATCGGTACTGCGCTCTACATTTCGTTTTTCCCGCAGCTTATCGCCGGACCGATAGTCAGATACAACTATTTTATCCCGCAGATCAAAAAGATGGCTGTCCACTACGCGGCATTTCTTTACGGCGCAAAACGCTTTGTTTACGGTCTTGCCAAGAAGGTGCTTATCGCCAACACGCTTGCCGCGGTCAACGACAGGATCTTTGTACTGCGTGCCGGTCAGCTGGGCACCTTGACGGCTTTCGGAGGCATAATCCTCTTCGGACTGCAGCTCTACTTCGATTTTTCGGGTTATACGGATATGGCGATAGGACTTGCGCGGATGTTCGGGATCAAGATCCCTGAAAACTTCAATTATCCCTATATTTCGCGTACAGCTTCGGAATACTGGCGCAGGTGGCACATCTCGCTTTCGAGCTGGATCCGCGACTATATCTACATCCCGATGGGCGGAAGCAGAAGGGGGCTTGCCCGGACCTACTTCAATCTCTGGGTGGTTTTCGTGCTCTGCGGTCTCTGGCACGGCGCGGCGTGGAATTACGTCCTTTTCGGTATCGTAGCCGCCTTCATGGTCTCGACGGAGCGGCTTTTCAAGGGCTTTTTCCAAAAGCGCGGTATCGTTTTTTCGGTATTTTACATGCTGCTTTACTACATCCTGCTGTACGGCTCGTTCAGAACGACTTCGCTGACCCAGACGGGTGAATTCCTTCTGGCGATCTTTATACCGCAGGCTTCTCCGGTCCCTCTTTGGAGTCTGATGAACTGGCAGGAGTGGCTTGCCGCGGCGGCTGGAGCTGTTTTGATCTTCCCTGTCTACCCGAAGCTTAAAAATTCCGTCGGGAACAAGACCGCTTTTGCGGTTTTCGAGGCAGTTCTGGCTCTACTCCTTTTTGCGGCTTCGATCTCTCAAAGCTCGATGGTCTTCTCCGACCCGTTCATCTATTTCAGGTTCTGATATGAAGACCGGACGGATAGATAAAATAAAATCTACGCGCTCGGCCGCTCTGCTTTTGGCGGGGCTGCTGCTCTATTTCGCCTTTGCGGAGTTCTCTGTCCGTCTGAACGACCAGGGTTCTGTAGGAAACAACCTGAAATTTGTTCCGAACGGCATCCTGACTGATGAAGAGATGGCAAGCGCGAAGAAGTTCGCAAAGGATCTCAATTCCATCGGAGACCGCTTCCAGGGCGTGAAAAACACCATCGTTTACCGCTATGTGCCGGCGAAAACCGACAGTTTCACGCTCAACTCGACGGGATTCCGCGGCGAGGAGCTCCAGAAAAAGAAAAAGGGCGAGTTCAGGATCGGGATTCTGGGCGATTCAAGAGTGATAGGCGCCTATCTCAAGACCGAGGCGACGATACCCTACATCGTTGAACAGCGGCTTAGAGAGCTCATGCCGGAAAGGCATATCACCGTGCTCAACCTCGGCATCGAGGCGTATGACCTTGCCCGCGAAATAGCCTTTGCCGAGCTTTTTTCGGACAGACTCGAGGTAGATATGTTCGTGTTCGTCTACAGCGTCAACGATCTCAATTTTTCTTATGTGGTCGGCAACTTCGAGGCAACGCCGTATCAGGACAACAACAGATTCAATGAGCTGACTTTCCGCCCGAATAACCGCTATAGCGATTTTCTGGTGAATAACTTCAATATCGCCGAAATCGTAAAAAAATCGTTCGAGCTCGATATGGCTCAGGGGGTGCTCAGGAAGGGGGAGAGGTCCCTGACGCTTGATCCCGAGCGTCTGGCGTTTTCCGAATTGTTTGCAGGAAGGTTGCTGGAAAAGATGGCACGGACTGCCGATTATCTTAACAACGATAAGAAGATCAAAACTCTCTTTTTTCTTGCTCCGGTTGTCGAATACAAAAAAAATCAGAGCAGCTACGAATCGAAGCTTTCTTTTTTCTACGAGTATGAAAATCCGGGCTACGGCGAGTTCGTCCACAGAAGTGTCGATTCGCTTGTCAGAGAGGCAGAAAAAGGGGGACAGCCGTTTGTTCTGGTCAACCAGATGAGCGTGTTCGACGATTACGACGATACCCTTTTCTGGGATTATATCCACTATACGCCGAAGGGGAGCAGGATCGTCGCGCTTGACATGGCAGAACACCTTTACAACTTTTTACATGATGAAGAAGCCGCGGACAAGGGTGAAAAGAGTAGATAAAATCAGGTCGTTCATATCTCTTTTTGCGATGATCCTGATCCTGCTTGTCTATATTCTTGGTTCGGAGTTCATTCTTGAAAACGGTCCTTCGCAGGAGACCTTGAATGTCTCGGAATTCTATGCAAAGCTTACATTCTCGGAAGAGGAGTGGCGGGAGGCGGTTCAGTTCCGCGAGGACACTTCATCGGTCGGAGAACGCGTGACTTCAGTCCCGAATACCCTCATTTACCGCTACAAACCGGCGAAAACGGAGAGCTTCACGCTCAATACGAACGGCTTCCGCGGTGAAGAGGTCAAACCGAAGGAGAAGGATGAATTCAGGATCGGCATCTACGGCGACTCTAAGATCCTGGGTGTTTACCTCGCTGAAAAGAACACGATCCCGGTTCTGGTCGCCGAAAATCTGAAAAAGGCCTTTCCCGACAGAAAAATAACGGTCTACAACCTCGGAGTCGAGGGCTACGACATCAGACGTGCGATCAACTATGCCGAGTACACTTTTCAGGAGCTGAAGCTCGATTTCATAGTTTTCCACTCCCTTCTCAACGATATCAACTACGCGCTGAAGGAGGGGAATACTGAGCTCGTACCCTTTCGTGAGGGGGAAGAACTTTTCCAAACGCTCGTTTTGAACGCGGAGGACGCAAAGAGGCTGCCCTTTTGGGAGCGGAGCTTTCTTCTCAAAGTTATTGACCACGCCTTCAAGAGCGATCAGGTGAAGTTTTTTACGAGCCGCAGGGAAAACGAGACTCCGTACCATCCGCTGAACGAGGCTCAGAAAAAGGTCGCCGGCAACTTCCCGTCGATCTACCTTTCGAGACTGAAAAGGGCGTCGGAATACTTTTCCGAGCACGGACTGAAAACGCTTTTCGTATTTTCTGCGACTGTTCAGACAAAGCGCCCGCTCAGTAAAATAGAGGAGGAGATTTCGCTTAGGAACGAGCTCGAAGTCCCGGGCTTCCATGATTTTTTCGTGACCTGCTTCAACGGTGTCTGGGAAACCTACGTCCGCGAAAAGCCTGATCTTGTCCTGCTTGACCAGAGCAAGATCTTTGACGGCATGGATACCTGCTTTTTCGATGGGATGCACTACACGCCGGAGGCATCCAGGATCTCGGCAAAGAATATTTCCGATAAAATTGCAGAGATGATCCGCTGAATCACACCTTTTTCAGAGGGATCTGCAGAACGAATGCTGCTCCGCCGAGCGGCGAATCGGTGACGTAGAGCCTTCCGCCGGCCTCTGTCGCAAGTTTTCTCGAATGGCTGAGGCCGATTCCCGTCCCGCCGGGTTTATTCGTGTAGAAATTCCTGAAGACGGCCTCGCGTTCAGCCTCCGGGATACCTCTTCCCGAGTCGTTGACGATGATTTTTATGCCTGCCGGATCATCGGAAGCGAACTCGACTGAGATCTTTCCTCCGTTTTCAAGCTCCTCCCATGCGTTTTTCAGCAGGTTAAGGATGATCTCTTTGAAGGAAGACAGCGGAATATTTGCGGTCACAGGGTCGCATTTTCCCATTGTAACCTCGATATTGCGTTTTTGAAGCTCAGGCAGCTGGAAAGAGAGATACTGAAGCAGATCGGTCGGCAGCGAGACTGTCTCGACCGCATTTTCATGCTTTTGATACCTGACCATCCCCATATATTTGTTGGTGATCTCCTCAAGCCGTTCGACCTCTCCGACGATAAGTCCCATCAGGTTTGCGATGTCTTCGTCCGGTAGTCTGTCGAGGTTTTCCATGATGTACTGGCTGTTTAGCTTCACCGTGCTGAGCGGGTTTCTGATTTCGTGTGAGATCCTTGTCGCCATTTCGCCGACGGATGCCAGGCGTTCCGAGTTGAGAAGCTTTTTGGAGAGCTCTTCGGATTCGGTAACATTCCTGAAAAAATAGAAGGTTTCATCGGCATTGACGGAGATGAACTCCTGATAGATCTCGCTTCCGAAGTTGAATTTCGCACGGTCCTCGGAGGGGATCCCGAGCTTTTCGAGGATCGGTCCGACGGTCGAGCCGATTGCCGAATTTTCAACGCCGAACCACTTCGTCATAGCCTCATTGATGAAGATGATCCTGCGGGTCGAATCAACGGAGATCAGCCCTTCCGGGATCTTGTTGAGCAGAGCCTCCCTTCTTTTCGAGATTATCTGCTCACGGTTGTATTTTTTCTGAAGGTCGTCGATTTCACTTGTCTTCGAGTCTTTGAATCTGTCTATTTCCGAGATGAGGGTTTCGGTGTCCGCATCGGGGTCAAGCTCAAGAGAGGCCGAGCAGCGGCGGAGTTTAGAGCGGAATTTTACCGCGAAAAGCGTCGCAGCCAGTACCATCAGAAGAAAGATGAATGAGGCAATCTGAGCAAAAAGATCAGTCGATAAAATGATAATAAAAACGAAAAGTATCAGTGAAGAAAAGAGGGGCAGGAGAATTGTAAGAAGCTTGTTTGTCACTTATCTTCTTTTTTGTCCTCATCCTTGCATTTGCTTCTGCATTCGTTTCTGCAGGATTTGTATTCGGAAGGTGAGTCTATGTAGGGGAGACACTCGGGTGCGCACTCGTAGCGGCTGCACTCCGGAACACCGGAGATGGCCGAGTCGCCGGCTTCGATACCGGTCAGGCTGTTCGTGATCACAGCGAGAGATGTGTTCTCTCCGGCATCAAGAATAACGATTTCACCCATGAATTCATAAGGAAGCTGTGTATCTTCGACATCGCCCTCAAGTTCGTCAAGACCGTCGCCGCGTCTGAATACTGAAAGCATGATGCCTTTTTCAACGCCGTCGTTTGTTCCCTTATCGATGTAGACGAGGTAATTTTCTCCGTAGAAGACGGTAGGATCGTAGCCGGCGATTATCGAAGCCGCGATGTCCTCTTTAGTCTCCTTGACCTGAATGTTCTTTTCGGTCTCTACATATTTGCGTACGCGGAACTTGCGTTCAATCGCATCGTAAGCCTTTGTGATCTTTACGGTTGCGATGTTGTCCTTGTTGATGTCGAGGACCTTGCCTATACCGACTATATCAACAGCTACACCGACCTTTTTGCCGGTCGTCGGATGTTCGATTTCATCCCTGATATTAAGGAACTCGACATAGTCGCCGATTTCGAACTTTTCCTGTTCCTTCTTCTCTTTCTTATCTTTCTTGTCTTTTTTATCTTTGTCGTCTTCGTCGTTGATTTTTACATAGACGTTGTCGTTTGTGGCAAGAAGTTCTTTGGGCTCGTAGGAGCCGATGACCTCGGCCAGCTCTTCCTCTTCAGCATTGCCGACAAAACCTTTTGTTACGACGTCAAAAATCTGGTCGTCGATCTGTTTGAAGCGGTCTATGCGGTATTTGCCGCCGATTTTTACATAATCCTTGAAGTTTTCGGGCGTTGCGTCAAGCGTTTTGCCGGTAAGGGCAAGTTCGTCGGTCTCGCCTTCGTCTTCCGTAGTTCCGTACATCGAGGATTCCTCACCGCCATCTTCGGCAACGGCAGCGCTGTTGGTGCCCTCCTGATTGGGCATCATGACTTCGCCGGTCTGACGGAAAGAGATCTTGTCGCCGGGATAAATCATGTGCGGGTTGCTGATCTGCGGATTGAGTGACCAGACTTTAGGCCAGTACCACGGGCTCTTCAGATTGGCTTCGCTTATATCCCACAGTGTGTCGCCCTGAACAACGGTGTACTCTTCCGGAGCTACCGTAAGATCGACAGTGTCAAGATTGATAAATTCCGGTACAGGAACCTCTTCTGCACTTGCCGGCGGAACTTCTTCAGCCGAAATGAGCAAAGAGAACATGAGAACGAAAACAAAAGACATCTGTTTCATAATCAACTCCTTAAACAAAAAAACATCGTATCATACGGTGAGGCGTTTTTTTGTCAAGAATATATCTCGTTTTATAACTTTTTTGTATAATTATGCGTTTTATATTGGCAAAGGAGACAAAATATATAGACTATATGCGATTTTTTTGGGGGGAGGGAAAGATGCCGCTTTTTATCGGAATTGCCGGGGGCTCCGGTTCGGGAAAGACAACTGTCGCGAAGAACATCAAGCACGCCTTTTCAAATGACGAAAGGGTCGTGATCATCGAAATGGACAGCTATTACAATGATTTATCAGGTAAATCGTTTGCCGAGCGCGAAAAAAACAACTACGACATTCCTGATGCCATCGATTTTCCGCTTCTTCGTCAGCAGCTTGACGACCTGAAGGCGAACAAACCTATAAAAAAACCGATTTACGATTTCGTGACCCATTCGCGCAGGCAGGAAACGGAACTTATCGAACCGGCAGATATCGTTATCCTTGAAGGGATCATGACTTTCCATGATGAAAAAGTTAGAAATATGCTCGACATCAAAATTTTTGTCGATACCGACGCCGACATACGCCTTCTGCGCAGGATCCGTCGCGACATGGAGCAGCGCGGACGTTCGTTCGACGAGATCCGTGAACGCTACTTCACGATGGTCCGTCCGGCTTACCGCGATTTTGTAAAGCCTACGATGCGCTTCGCAGACCTCGTCATTCCTGAAGGCGGTCAGAATTCAGTCGCGATAGACATCATGGTCTCAAAGATCTCTCACTGGCTTTCCGACAAGGAAAGGTCGTCAAAAAAATGAGCGATTCTCCGAAAATTCAAATTGACAAAGCTTTCCTGCTGCTCAGAAAATGGGTTGGTGAACTCGATTACGCTCCCGTCATCGATCTGATGGCGGCCGGGCACGATTCGCCTTGGAAGCTTCTTGCTTCGACAATGCTTTCGGCGCGCACCAAGGATGCCGTGACGACAAAGGCGTCGAGATCGCTTTTCAGCCGCGCCGACACTCCGGAAAAAACTGCGGGACTTTCCGTCGAAGAGCTCGCCGGACTCATCTATCCCGTTGGTTTTTACAGGACCAAGGCGGAAAATTTGAAAAAGCTGGCTCAAGCCGTTGTCGAAAGATTCGGCGGAATCGTGCCGGAAACTCTTGAAGAGCTTACGACGCTTCCGGGAGTCGGTGTTAAGACCGCATCGCTTGTTCTTATCAAGGCTTTTGACAAGTACGAGATCTGCGTCGATACGCATGTCCACCGCATCTCCAACATGTGGGGGCTCGTTTCTACGAAAACGCCGGAAGAGACTAGAAGCGAACTCAAAAAAACTCTTCCGAAAAAATATTGGAAGGAGATAAATCAGGAACTCGTAACTCTCGGACAGACAGTCTGCCGCCCGACAAAACACGAATGCGGCAAATGCCCGCTGAAAGAGATCTGTCCGTCCAGCGCGATTTCATAACGATATCTTGCAATATCGGCGGCAGAAAGCGGAAAATTACTGTAAAAATTGCATTAAATAGTGTTTCTGCTACTAACTCGCTGTTATTATGAGGTAGAAAAATGTCCGGTACTTTGAAAAAAATTCTTTTCTTGCTGGTTTTTTTGTTCGTTTCGGCACTGTGTGCTGATGAAAGCAATCACTTTGAGCTCTATTCACTGAGCGGCAAACTGCTATCGACTGAAGAGAATATGCAGAGGTCACAGGCGAAGTATCTCATCGTCGATTTTTTCTCGCTGATTTGCGAACCGTGTAAGAAATCTCTTCCCAAATGGGACAAGTTCTATGCGGAAAACAAGACCAAAGGGTTCGAATTTATCCTTGTTTCTCTTCCGGCACTGGGGGATAGAAAGAAGGTAGAGAAGGATCTTAAAAAGTATTTCAAAGATAATAAATTCGGTTTCAGTGTCGCTTTTGACAAGTATTCTGTTATCGGCAAAAGGTTCGGAGCTGTTGAGAAATCGGGAGATGTACAACTTCCGATGATATTTGTTCTTGACAGATCAGGAAAGATTCTCTTCAAAGCCCTCTCTTACGACGAGGCGATGTCTAAAATCAAAGATCTTAATTAATCAGTCTGCTATTTGTTCAATTACTTCATCTACAGCTTTTGAGATTCCGCTTACGCGTGCATCTTTCGCACTGTATGCAGCCCCTTTGCTTTCGATATTCCAGCGATTTATGGTCTCTTGGGTGAGAAGGTTGAAAAGCTCGGCATTAAGCTGGATGACTGAATAAAATTCGCCGTTGTACTCCTCGGCTTTTGTCTCCGTGATTTCCACTTTCAGCAAAAAAGCTTTATGAGAAGCTGCAAAAACTTTAGCAGCGTCTTCTGCTTCTTGAAAGTCTATTTTCTGGTTGAGTTTTATACCCTTTTTGTTGAAAACGGGGAAGAGTGCCCTGATCTTGTCGGCGCTTTCCGGAATTTCGGAATTTAAAGCCCACACGCCGAAGCCGTCGACTTCGATCTGTATCCTTGCGAGCTCGGTCTTCGGGATCGAAACGAGGACAAATGCGTTGTGGTTCCTGCCGCTTCGTTCGGTGTACTTATCCTTGATGTGATAGTTTTTTACCTCGATCTGTTTGCCGGTGACGGAACTTTGTACACCGATAGCATACGAGTATTCGCTGTTTTTTTCGACTTCATGGGATGTAAACTCGCTTTTGACTGAAACTCCGAATGAATTGCTTACCTTTGCAAAGGCATTCTGGAGAGCGAGCTTTACTGCATGTTCTTCTGAATCAGCGTTGCTGGAATCGCCGACAAAAAAGACAGCGTCGGATTTTTCAATTTTTTCTGCAACGTTTGTCCATTCGGGGCGGTCACCGCTGCTACCGGCAGGTCTGCTGTCGGAGCGCTGTTCCGCGCTTCCGCAACTGACAAGAAATGTAAAAACCGCAAAAGCTACGGTCAAAATGGAGAATGAATATTTCATTTGAATCCTCCTTTTTAAGTTTTTCTACAATTTTATTATTTCTGCGCTTGAATTTTTGAATTGCGGCATACTCTCTCCGACTGGAGCCCCGATATAAGTTGGATCGGAAACGAGATACCTCTTGCCGTCCAAATCGAAGTAGGAACCGTAAACCTCTTCATTTCCGAAGTTGACGGCTGTTGCCAGATGTGACGGATAGTGTAGAAGTACGACATCAAGACCAAGTAGTTCTCTCACCAGTATCGCAAACAGGATCGAACGGTCTTCGCAATCAGAATAAGGATAATAGAAAGTCTCGTCGCCGAAGAGCGGTCTTTCATAGCCAAATTGTTCCTGGTCTGTTTTGTATTCAAATGCGGTTTGCACAAAATTCATAAGGATATTGGCTGCTTCAAGCTTGGTTTTACCGTTGATCTGCGCTCTGAGAGCCGGATAGAGAGTGTTTTTTATTTCTTCGCTCAAAGAGGTGCGGACATAGTCATCCCACTTTCCGCTTACCGGATAGTTGTTGTAGAAGTCAATAAGGTTTTTGTTAGTAACGACCTCTGCAAACGTATCCTGATACCTTCTTGACTGGAAGATTTTTTCCGATCCTTTCGCCTGACTCAATTTGGGAGTTCCCGGCATTTTCAGAGATGCAGTTTTTTCTCGCGGGAAACTTTCTTCGAATATCTGGTAGGAAGCGCTCTGTTTCCCGGCGTCCTTGTCAAGGATGTAGTATTTCTTTCCATCGCCCAAAAGGAAGTAGGGGTAAGTGTAGATATCTGTTCTGAACGGTACCAGCAAAACAAGCTTGTTACCGGTTCTGGCTATCCGGACTTTGTAGCCTGACTGAGCTAGAACATACATTTGCAGCAAAACAGCTTCGTTGCTCCCGACACCGAGGAAGTGTTCGCTCATAGTGCGCAGAATATCGATGTAACCCCAGTCTCCGAGGCGCAGATCCTCTTTCAAATCGAAGCAATCCGAAAGCAGAACGTCAAAATCTTCCGAGGAGAGTTTTTTCCATACCTCAGAAACGGAAGCTTCTGAAACATCCGGCAGAGAAAAACGCATCGAATCAAAAAAACGGGCTCGGCAGACTGTTCCGTGATAGACAAAACTGTACGGCTGTTCATAGTCTTCTGCGGTTGCAGAAGCCATGTTCCGGTCATCGGCAGCGTTCTTTGTCGTAACCGGGGTTTCTTCAGTACTGCCTTTTGCCATGATCGGATCCCCCAAAGCATTTTTCTTCATGATCGGGTCGCCCAAAGAATCCTTTGCCATGATCGGATCCCCCAAAGCATTTTTCTTCATGAT
>Ga0310690_10000923_pt1 | contig 57006 bp, 37 predicted proteins | sample AusTroGonzalo_MG_2_FD_207661 | JGI IMG/M metagenome (GOLD analysis project Ga0310690, IMG submission 207661) | Bovine rumen microbial communities from tropical cattle in Woodstock, Queensland, Australia - Gonzalo_04 (v2) (version 2) | ecosystem: Host-associated > Mammals > Digestive system >... | reverse complement strand
AAAAATCAATTACCTTTGCACCGCTTTAAGCAAGGATCGGAATGTAGCGCAGTTGGTAGCGCACTACGTTCGGGACGTAGGGGTCGGGCGTTCGAGTCGCCTCATTCCGACAAAAAATGGGAGCCGATGGTTCCCATTTTTTGTCGGAATGACATTCTCTTGTCATCGCTGGGCATGAAGCGGCACAACAGGGAGAGTGAAGAATATATCCGAGTCTTTCAGCTTACCGTTGTCGATATCATCTTTGGTGACATATCGGTAGTATTCGATCTTATTTGTCTTGACGCGAGACAGATTAGTAGGAACAATCAAAAGACTGCAGGGAAAGTCAATGATCAGGCTGGACGATGTCAACGCCATTTTCTTTTTGTCTGAGCTATGGCCTACAATATCCAGGCCTTTAGCCAGATCCATGACATTCTGACTTAGTCTTTTTGCATATCGGCCGGGAATTCTGATACATGTATACTCCACGTATCCCTCCTGATTACTGTCTTTGACAACAGTAATACGGCTGTTCTTGACCTTACAACTGTCAATAAAGGATTCAACACGCTCGCCAAGTTCTGACTCGGCACCGGATACATTCTTTGAAAATCCGGTCAATGATGCAAACAATAATGCAACAAGGAAAAGAGACTTTTTCATAATTGAATTTGATTAAGTTGGTTTGCCTAATTGACGGATGTAGGTCCAAATTGTTACGTGCAAAAAGGGTCAGGCCCCAATTGCACGTCAAAAATGTGCAACTGGGGCCTGACTTCTTTTGATCTATTATATCATTTAGCCATTTTCTTGAAGGCCTCGCCGAAGATGTAATAGCTGGTATTGCCGGCTATAGTACCTTCATTCTGGCCCCAGAGGAATGGCCAATCATCAAAGTTCTCAAAGTGGTCGGGCTTGCGGAACAGTAGACCGGGAGCCACGTTGCCGGGAATGAATGACAAGTCAGCACGGTTATTTCCGTAGAACACCTGCTTGGGACGCGCTGCACCTACAGTTGCCACCAGTGAGTAGTTGTGGTATGGGTGGCATCCGAACATGAATGCAGCGGCATTATAAGCGTATTTCTTGTCAATGATATCCGGGAAGTAGAGGTTTGCAAAGGCTGCGGTGGTTCCGTAAGTTACCACAGCACCGCTGCCGGCCCAGTTACCCTCGCCGATAGGTACACCGTAAGGATTGTTGTTGGATACCTGCTCCAGATAATCCCTATATTTCTCAGCATACGGACGCAGACGCTCCTTGTATGCGGCATCCATATAAGGTATGGCGTCCATCGCGGTACGGATGCTACCATTCACGTTGCGATCCAAAGCGGGCCATATCTGCTCTACAAACTGGTCAATATATGATTTCTCACCCGTTGCGATATAGAGCTGCAGGTTTGTGGCCATATTGCCGCCTCCGCCGCGGTTGCCGCCAAAGTTCTGACCGCCCTGACGGTTGCGTGCATTGGCTGTGCGCTGGCTCATCAGTTTTGTAGCCTCCTCCTGGAGTCTCTTGGATTGTTTCAGACAGCGTGCTGCCAGGTCATCGTTGTAACCCTTAAGTACGCGGCTTGCTGCTGCGAACATATTGGCTGCATTTATATCACTGTTGAGGTTACGGTTGGTGAAGGCCCACATGTCATCAGGTGTTCCGCTACGCTTACCATCGGCCGATTTCACATACTTGGGCAGACTGGGATCATAGTGCAGACCATCTGTAATGGCAGCTGCATCACCCAGGTGATGATAGTTGTCAAGCACAGAGTTTGACAGGGTCTGTGACATGAAGCCTATGTTCTCGGCCTGAGCCAGCAGATTCAGGACACCGTGCTCAATGTACTGGAGCAAGTCGGGTTTGCCGTCCGGACGATGAAGGTCTACATAACGCTGTTCCTCGCTTACGAATGTCTCGTCACGCATGGGATGGAACAGCTCCCAGGCAGCAACCATATTCTGGACCACGCTGATGTTTGATCCGGTCTCGATGTCAAAGTCACCGGCATCAAAGTAACCTCCCACGTTCAGGCCAGGAATAAGCTCATAGGGTTTATACTTGGTGTTGGTCTGAGCCCCCTGTGAGTGAAGGTCAAAGTGGTCACTCTGAGGAGCCTGCAGATAACCCTCCTTGAACGGCTCGCCGTGCCAGATGCGATAACCCTCGTTCACGGTCATATGGTTCATGTGTATAGGGATCCACACATCGCTGGTGGCATCGGTTATCCAGTTATATACTGAATTGTCAATGATAAAGTTACCGGTCTTGTAGTCACCGTATTTGATGTAATAGACACCGGGTTCCTTGACATCGGTAAAGTCAAACTTCACGTAGTTGTACTTGTAGTACATGCCCCAAACGTCTGTATTACCCTTGTAAGCCAGCTTCTCACTGCCGTCATCCTCAATCTTGTAGATCGATGCTGTCTTTTGAACCTTATCCATCTTGTCAAGTTCTATCACGGCAACTTTAGGCTGTGAGGGAACATAGCCCACCTGTGAGAAACCTATGTTGGGTTCCCTTATCCAGCCGGGGATTGCATGAGGCTCTACTATCCAGGTTACAACCTTACCGGTCTTGCCTGCAGGAAGAACGCTGCGCAACACAAACCAGCCGTTCTGGGCCAGCATACGTCCGTCATAAAGTTCCAGCATTGCATCATCCGAGCTGATCCTGATCATACGCTCAGGAGCATCGGGGGCAATCAGGATATTATGTCCGGTCTCAAGCGGCAGCGGGTCTACGAACTGGTCTGTTCCGCGGTCATCATAAGTACGGAAACCCTTGAACTGGCGGGGCTTCTCATCATTGGATACAGCCTGAGTCTCGCTTACGGCATAACGCGGGAACCTGTTGGGACGGCCGTCCATGATGTAGGTCTTGCCCCAGTACTGTGAAGGCAGGAACTCCAGGTTGAAACCGGCCTTACCAGCCAGGAATTCAGGTACGGGCTTGTCCAGGTAAACCGCTATCTCCACAGCCTTGCCCTTAGCTGTCACTACCACACGTGAGTCAAAGTCATAATCGGCATAACGCATGGCTACCTCAATGGACTGGTTGACTGAGTCTACGGTACGTCTTGGAGAAGCAGGTACCAGATCCCACTGCTCAGGGGTCTTGTTTAGACGAACTGCACCACCCTGTACCGTACGTACACCGTGATGGATAATCTCGATTCCGGAGTTCTTCTCATCATTGAATCCACCGGAGAATGTGTTGCTGAACACAAGCACGTTCACGCCCTGCGTCTCAAAATACTCCTTGTCGTTCAGCTTAAGGTCAGCAGCCTGTTTAGGCGCATTGTTACATGCGGCAAAAGAAATTGCCGCCAATCCGATAATAAATAAGGATCGTTTCATATGGCAATGGTTAGTAATTAATTGACTTGACTGCTAATATAGGAAATTATTTCAAATGTGCAAAATGATACAATTGGGGTCTGACCCCTTTTGTATCATTTTGTATCTTTGCCGCCGATATGGAGAGACTTGTAATATTTGATCTGGACGGCACCTTGCTCAACACCATCGCTGATCTGGGCAATGCCGCCAATCATACTCTGGCAGAACTTGGCCTGCCGCAGCACTCGCTTGACGAGTACCGCCTGATGGTAGGAAACGGTATGCGTAAACTTATCATGCGTGCCCTGCCGGAAGACAAGGCATCCGATGATGTTTTTGTGGACAGCACCTTGGCAAGGTTCCTGGAATACTACGCACGGCATATTGATGTCTATACACAGCCTTATCCCGGCATTCCGGAACTCATCTCCACACTTAAAGCCCAAGGCTATAAACTGGCGGTTGCGTCCAACAAAATACAGGCAGGAGCCGAGAAACTCATTGCAAAGTTCTTTCCGGAAATATATTTTGTGGCTGTCATGGGCAACAGTCCTGATTATCCTCTCAAGCCCGATGCCGCGCTGGTGGAATACATTATGAAAAAGGCAGGAACAGACCGCGACCACACAATTATGATTGGTGATTCAGGCACCGACATCCAGACGGCCCGTAATGCAAACATACCCATAATAGCCGTAAGCTGGGGCTTCCGTCCGCGTCACGAACTTACCGACGCCAACTTCATTGTTGACGATGCAGTTTCTCTAAAAAAGATTCTAAAGCTTTAGTACGCTGTGCTTCAAAGCGTGCAGCGTCGGGAGTGCCTGGATTGAGGATTCGGTGCTCCATCATGCCGTGAACCTTTTCTGCCTCTGCCAGCAATGACCGGTCACTGTCTGCCAGAGCAAAATCCATAAAGCGCTCAAAAATGTAGTCGGCAGCCTGCTGCGTAGGATGCATCATGTCATCAGCGTAGAAACGGTAGTCACGCAGCTCGTCCATCAGAATCTCGTAAGCCGGGAAATAGTGCGCGTTGGGATAGCGGTTAACCAGTTTCTCTATCCCAAGATGCAGCGTGGCTTTACTTAAGGTGTTGGCATGAAGGCCGTCGGAGAGATGGCGTACGGGACTGACCGTGAAGATCCACTGTCTTTCCGGGCGTGCGGCCACATACTGGCTGAGCGCATCGTACACCTGATCCGCATCTATCATGGTACGTTCAAAACGGTCGGCCGGCAGTTTGTGACAGTTAGCCACCACATCACCTGACTCCTTATCTATATATACGTATGCCGTTCCAAGCGTAACCACTACCCAACCCTCGCGGTAATAGAAGTCCGATGCATCAGCCAGCACCTTGTTTGCGTTATCCAGGAACTCCTGCGCAGTGGGTCTGGCCATGCTCCCGTGATGATGGAAGGAGACGTATCCACCTGCGGTCTGAATCACATCCCCGGGAATGAAACTGCACTGCTCCGCATTGATGCCATAGCCCTCAAGCAGTCCCAGGCAATCTGAGATAGAGCAGGGATTGAACAACACGCCAAACGGGTTGACCAGGGTATCAAAGTACCTGTCTACGCAGCGACGGCCCATTTCATCGGCAAAACAGGAGCCTATGAACAGGATGATGTCCTTGTAGGTCAGCCTCTTTTCCAGCGGTTTGATCTCAACCGGTGTGTTCAGTTTCATTTCGTGATACCTTTATATTCAGCGCATACCTTGTGGTATGACTCAAGGTTTCCTATGTCATATCGGCTGCCGGGCATCTCCATCGCATAGACGGGAGTCTGAGTGCAAAGCCAGGCAATGTAACTTCCAGGGGCGTCGGTTCCGCATCCGGCTGCTATGCCTGAGGGCACCAGTCGTGCATCGGCCTTGGTATAGAAATAGAACGGCGGACAGCACCAGTTGGATTTGGGCTGAGCCGGCTTCTCCTCCATCCCCAAAATACGGTCATCTGGAGCAACTTCAACGATACCGCATTTGACCAGACGTTTCATGTCCGGCTCAAAGTAACGCATGATGCAGGATGCCTGCTTGGAGTGGGCATAACGCACAAACTTCTGCAGGCTGAAATCAAGAACATTGTCACCGGCAATCACCAGCATATTATCGTCCAGATGAAGCTTGTCAATGGCAAACTGTATGTCACGGACAGCACCCAGACGGGTCTCGTTTGTGCTGGTGCCGTCATCGACTACGGTTATCTTCACGCTCTTGCCCGCAGCCCACTCGTCAAAGTGATGTGCAAACTTATGGTTTGAAATTACCACGTATTCATCGACCAATCCGGCACCCTCTATGTCATCTATAAGCCAGTCCAGGATAGTCTTGTCACCAACTTTGAGTAACGGCTTGGGGAAGTTCTCGGTAAGCGGATACAACCTTGTTGCATAACCCGCGGCAAGTATCAGGCACTTCATAGTTTAAGTCCGTCGGCCGAATGGCAGATGGTAGCCATGTATTTGCCCTCAAGTGCGGGGAATGCCTTGAGGTACTCCTTTGAAACCTTGTCGATAATGCTCTCGCGGTATGCTGGATCGATCAGGGCCATACAGCATCCCTTGAAACCGGCGCCGCTGAAACGTCCTCCGTAGATTCCTTCAGTGCGGGTCATTATATCGTAAAGGGTTTTGAGCTCAGGTGAACCTGTCTCCCAGTTGTAGATTGACGAGTTGCCTGACTGGAAACTCAGACGGCCGTACTCCTCGATGTCACCCTTGCGCCATGCCTCGGCTCCCGCCACCACACGCTCCTGCTCTGTGTACCAGTGCTCGGCACGCTTGCGCCAGTTGTCAGGCAGACGGTCCTTGTAAGTATCGTATACATCACGCGGAACCTGGCGGAAATAGGTCTCGCCAAACTTACCATACTCCATACCTGCGTAAGCCAAAAGGGCATATGCGGCACTGCGGCACTCATCCACCCTCATATTGAACTTACTGCCTGCCAGCGTACGCTCTACGCCGCTGAAGAAGATTGCAATCTCATACGGTTTCATCGACGGCTTGGTGGGTATCAGCTCATAAGTATCGTCCTTGGTGTCCAGATAGAGCAGATGGTCTTTCTTGGAGTACATCTCGCAGCTCTGGTCCAGCTTGCCGCTGCTCACGCCCACGTAGTTGTTTTCAGAAGCCATCGCTATGGTTATCATCTCGAGCGGAGTCAGCTTGATGCTGTTGACTTTACACAGGGCCGACAGGAACACCAGACATACTGAGGCCGATGAAGAGAGGCCGCCTATGGGAAGGGTTCCCTCAATCACACCGCAAAGTCCGGTGGAAAGGGTATAACGCTGGGCAAGTGCAATGGTCACACCACGCAGATAATCGGCCCAGTCATTCTGCTTGACATCGGCTATCTCACGGATATGGAACTGCGCACGCTTGTCAAACTGCAGTGACTGCAGCTCTATCACGCCGTTCTGTTTGGGACTGTAGGCAAAGTATATGCCACGGTCAATTGCCAGACCGGTAATGCGGCCCAACTGGTGGTCCACATGTGCTCCGATAGGACAGATCCTGTACGGGCAGAACGCCACGTCATCGGGGTCCTTACGGTAAGTTTCCTGAAAAATCTCCTCGCACCTCATAATCAGAAACCGTTAGGGTTTTGTTTTTGCCAGTTCCAGCTGTCGCGCACCATCTCGTCAAGACCGAACTCAGCCTTCCAGCCCAGTTCACGCTCTGCCTTTGAGGGGTCGCTGTAGCAGGTGGCTATATCACCCGGACGACGGGGCTTGATGCTGTACGGAACCTTTACGCCGTTTACTCTCTCAAAAGCCTTGACTACATCAAGTACCGAGTAGCCATGGCCGGTACCCAGGTTGTAAAGGCCCAATCCGCATTTGCGCTCAATGGCTTTGAGGGCGCACACATGACCGCGGGCCAGGTCCACCACATGGATATAGTCGCGCACACCTGTGCCGTCAGGAGTATCGTAGTCATTGCCGAAAACGCCCAATTCATCGCGTTTTCCTACTGCTACCTGAGTCACATAAGGCATCAGGTTGTTGGGTATGCCGTTGGGGTTCTCGCCTATAAGGCCGCTGGGATGAGCGCCTATGGGGTTGAAGTAACGCAGCAGCACCACGTTCCACTCCTTATCGGCATATTGCATATCGGTAAGAACCTGCTCCAGCATGCTCTTGGTCCAGCCATAAGGGTTGGTGCAGACACCCTTGGGACACTCCTCGGTAATGGGGATAATCTCCGGGTTGCCGTATACGGTTGCGCTTGATGAGAATATGATGTTCTTGACACCGTGATCGCGCATGGCCTGTACCAGAACCAGTGTACCGCTTATGTTGTTCTCGTAGTACTCAATGGGCATCGATACCGATTCGCCCACGGCCTTGAGACCTGCAAAGTGAATGCAGGCATCAAACTTGTACTGCTCCAGCACCTTGTCCAGTCCCTTGCGGTCACGGATATCGACCTTATGGAACGGTATCTCCTCTCCGCCCAGAATCTTGGACACACGCCTCAGGCTCTCCGGGTTGGAATTACTCAGATTGTCAACAACCACGGCGGTATGACCCGCCTTGTAAAGTTCAATAATAGTGTGTGAGCCGATAAATCCGGCACCACCTGTTACCAGTATGTTCATTTAACCTTATCGTTCTTCTCAACAGTCCAGTCGGGACGTGACTCCAGGCCGCTCGGCTTTCCGGTAAACATCTTGGCTGCCTCCTTGTCGCCCTTGAGCTGCCACTCCAACCAAGCCAGAGCAGCAATTGAGAACTCACCACCGTGGGGCTGGCCGTAAGTGCCGCCGTGACCAACGGGATAGTTCACTGCAACTGCCGGAACGTGGTCGATGCGCTTGAAATCATCCATTCCGTTCTCATATGCTATGTCTGTGGAACCGCCCAGCAGATACATGACGGGGGTGTGAATCTTCTTGAGATCCTCCTTCTCAGGCATCGGCATACCTGGAACGGCACCTGACGGGTCAATGAATGATCCGCTGTTGCAGATCATGATAGCCTTGAGACGCTCATCGGCTGCATTGACCAGAGTCTGCAGACCACCGCATGACATGCCGGCTGCTGCAATGTTCTTAACGTCCAACTTGTTGTAATAGGGGCTGTTTTTATCGGCATTCTGAGCGATTGCCCAGTCTATACCTTCAATCTGCTGCTCTGCCTTGGACTGCGCACCGCGGTAACGCTCGCCCTCGGCAGGCCAGTAACCTATTGCTACGATAAAGAATCCGTACGATGCAATCTCGCTCAGGAAATTCTGATGCTCCCAGGGTGAGTTGGTGCAGGCACCGTTACCCCAAACCAGAATGGGCAGAGGGTTCTTCTTGTCAAACTTGCTCAGATCAGCAGGGCGGAAAATGGTATGGGCTTCAAGACTGGGTTCCTCAACCATAATAGCTTTATATGCACCTGTACCGCCGTCCTCAACCGTGCGGTTCTTTGTATATGTCTCTTTACCCTGAGCATTTACGCTCAATACAAACGCTGCACCCAGCAGCATCAAAAAGATTCTTCTCATATTCTTAAAATGTTTATAGTCCGAATTACAAATGTAATCAATATTTCTTGGTTATGGTCAGCACACCGGCCGAGAGAGCTGGAACGGATAGGATAACGTCGTTTCCATCGATATTTCCGGCACCCTTCTGCAAGGCAACGGCGTTCTTGTTCTCCATGCTGTTGGCCACGGTCAGTGAGCCGGGAGCATAGTACTCAAACTCAGTTGATGATACGCCGTCCCAGTCGCCTTTTATGCGCAGGGTAGCGGGTTCATCGGTGGGGTTCACTACCTTTACTATCACGTCGGCACCGTTCTCTGACATGGTGGTGCTAACGCTAACATTGCCGGTTTCACCGCTGTATGCCAGACGGTACTTACTGAAATGGTCATACCAAAGTTCCGTTACCTGGCAGTTGGGAGCCTTGAACAGGTCCTTGTAGTCAAAGTTGATGAATGCGTTGTTCCAGTCAGGGGCATCGGTGCGGCGTATGAACAGGGCGGCAGCACCCATGGCAACCACGTCACGGGCCTCACACATGTTCAGGAATCCGCCGGCAAAGAGACCTGTACGCCAGTCGATGCTGTTAAGGTTCCACTCTGAAATGAAGAGCTTGATGTTGGGATTGGGGCTCTCGGCAATCATCCTGGCATAGCGGTCATACTGCTGTCCCAGGCGGGCAGGACCAGTGGCGTAACCACCCTGCTGCTCGTAATGGTGCAGGCTCAGGTAATCAAAGTAACTGCCGCTGCGCTTGATAAACTGCTCGTCTTCACCGAATCCGCCGCAGGCAATGATCTTGATCGACGGGTCAATCTCACGCATGGCGGTGCTGAAATCACGTACGCACTTCTCATAGCGCTCAATGCCCATCTCCCACATTTCGTTGTCAATTTCCCAGTACTTTACGTTATATGGCTCGGGGTGTCCGTTGGCGGCACGCTTTGCACCCCACTCATCGGTTGCGGGAGCATTGCAGTAACGCACCCAGTTCACTGCATCCTGAAGGATTTGGTCGTATTCATCGGCGGGGCGCTCAAACTTAACGCTTACAACTATCACCGGCTCGGAGTTGACTTCACGGCAGAACTTGATGAACTCATCGGTACCAAAGCAGTTCTGGTCATAGTCCATCCACATCCAGTGTGCCCAGCGCTCACGGTTCTCCTGCGGGCCGATACCCCATTGCCAGTCATACTGGGCCACGTATCCGCCGCCCGGCCAACGCAAGCATGTGGGATGCAGTTCCTTCACGGCCTGCAGTATATCGGGACGGAAACCGCCCAGGTCCTTACCGGTCTGGGTACTCATGGTTACCATATCAATCTGTACGGTGCCGCCTTTGACTACTATTGCAAAATCACCGTCACCGCTTATCTGGTTCGGTTCAATTCTGCCTCCTATATTTGCATTGATTCTTGCTCTAACCAGACCGGTTCCAAGGCTCTGAGGTTCAAGTGTGAATTCATATTTCTTCCACTCCTTGCTGTTAATCTTACCCAATGACTGGCGGGCTACAAACTCACCCTTCTCATTACGCAGCCCGACTATCAGTTCACCTTTGCCCTTGGCATAAACGGAACCTACGTACTTTTCACGTACAATTATATTCTGCGGTCCCTGTGCCATGCCGGCTTCAGCATTCTTTCCGGCCGTAATCTCCTGTGAGTAACGCATGTTCACGGCATCGTCTTTGACAAGACGGTACTTGCCCTCACCGAATGCGGTCCACTCGGGAGCCACATCAGGAATCTGTACATCCTTGGGAGTACCGGTGAATACGGACTGATCACCGCTCTTCACCATAATATTACGATAGGTTGCCTCTGTGTAGTTTACCCAAAAGACAATGTCGTTCTTACCGGTAAGTTCAAGGCCGTTGTACTTTACAACCTCCTTGTCATCAAAGTACATTGTAACATCAGCACCTTTGCGGCTAATGCGAAGTTTATGCCAGTCCTGATTTTCGTTGACCTGATCCTTGGTGGCGGGGGTCGATGCCAAAGCGGTAAGCGTATTCATCCGTCTGCCCGGACGGCCTCCGAATCCCTGTGATTCACGAACCTCCATTGCGCAGATTGAGAAATCGGCCGTAGAACTCTGCTGCTGCAAAGCGGCGCGTGCATTGGCCTCATTGGCTGCGTCTATCTGAGACTGGGTCTGGGCGGGAGTGAATGTGCGTCCTTCATAATAGGGATCGTGTATGCGTGCAAAATAGGCGCTCCCATCGGCCTTTTGACCGAATGCAAACCTTATGTCCATAAGGCCGCCGCTCCAGGAACGGCGTGCCAGTTTGTATGAACGCCAGTTAACGTCCATCGTGATTTCGTAATCATCAGACTCAACGGTAGCGATGCTGAGAGGCTGCTCATAACGGGTAGGTGAATGAAGTATCATGTCATCATCCATATACCAGCCGTCAAAATAACCGTCACGCGGAGTGATTCCGGGATACTGCTCCGGCTCAAATGAGCGGCCGTAGATGAGCTCCTGCCAGACTCCGTTGTTGGCACTGAAATAGATGTGCTCGAACAGCTGTCCGTACAGCATCTCGTCAATGATACCTGAGGGCTGCTTGCTCTCAACTGTAATCTCATACTCGTTCTGTGCCTCAAGCCCAAGGCTAAGGGATAGAACACACATTGCGGTCAGTAAAATCCTTTTCATTTTATTGTAAGTTTTATAATTCTCTTTTTATGACTTTAAAAAGCTTGTCGCCGCGGCGTACACGCTCAGGAGTCTTGAACGATACGCGCACTCCCTGCGGAACGGTCTCAACTGTCTTGAGGTCCACACGCGGGTCATCCAGATTGAAGGTGATGCAGCCGGTTGTAGCTCCTGTCACCATAAGTTTGTCGCCCGCGCTGATAGGTGCAGCCTCGATGCTGAACTCGGCCACCTCAATCTTTGAGAACCAGTCTGTGCACTTGCCCACATAGACCTTGGTCTCAGTGGCCTGTGATCCATATACATCGTTCCATTCACCCAGGCGCTGACCCAGATAGTAGCCGTCCCAGAATCCGCGGTTGAATACAGTAGCAAGACACTCGTCCCAGTTATCCTTCTTTTCATCGGTGAAATCGCCGTTCAGTACAGCATCTATGGCTTCGCTGTAGCACTCGGTTACGGTGCGTACGTATTCAGGCCCGCGGGCTCGGCCCTCAATCTTGAACACCTGCACGCCGGCCTTGATCATACGGTCCATGAAACGGATGGTCTTGAGGTCCTTGGGCGACATAATATACTGGTTCTCTATTGCCAGTTCCATATCGGTCTCGCGGTCCTTCACGATGTATCCGCGACGGCACAGTTGCATGCAAGCTCCGCGGTTTGCGCTTGCCCCCATCTCGTTCAGGCTCAGATAGCACTTGCCGCTTATGGCCATGCACAATGCTCCATGACAGAACATCTCGATGCGTATCAGACCACCCTTGGGGCCGCGTATATCCTGCTCAATTATCTGCTTATGAATCTCGGTCACCTGGTCCAGGTTAAGTTCACGCGCCAGCACCACCACATCGGCAAACTGTGCGTAGAACTTGAGCGCCTCAATGTTGCTTATGTTGAGCTGGGTGGAAAGATGCACCTCCATACCCACCTTGTTACAGTAGGTCATCACGGATATATCGCAAGCTATTATGGCCGATATCCCCGCCTCAAGTGCAGCATCCACTATATCATGCACCAATGGAATGTCCTCACCGTACATCACGGTGTTCAGGGTCAGGTAACTCTTGACTCCGTGCGCATCACACTGGCTGGCAATCTCACGAAGGTCGTCGAGCGTGAAATGGCTGGCGCTCCGAGCCCGCATGTTGAGCTTGTCAACACCAAAGTAGATCGAACCCGCTCCGGCCTGGAACGCGGCAGCCAGGCTCTCCCACGAGCCCACCGGCGCCATTATTTCAAAATCCTCTCTATTCATTTCCCCATTTTTCTGTAATGCGATCCATTATCGCGAATAATTCATCCACTGTCTCTGCGCGAAGCATCTCGATGCGGGTGTGACGGAAATCCTCCAAACCCTTAAAGAGCGGGCTCGCGGCCAGATGGCGGCGGATATGTACTATGCCGCGGCGCTCATCCAGACGGGCAATGCTGTCCAGAGTCTCCTGCTTGAGTACATCCATCTTCCACCGGAATCCGGGATCCTCCCATAGTTCTCCTGTCTGCAGGTAATGCTTGACCTCCTCAAAAATCCAGGGCCGCCCAAAGCTGCCGCGGCCAATCATTATGGCATCCACCCCGTATCGGTCAAAACACTCCTTGGCGCGCTCCGGAGTTGTTATATCTCCGTTGCCTATGATAGGGATTTTCATGCGGGGATTCTCCTTCACCTTGCCTATGAGCGTCCAGTCGGCCTGCCCGGTGTACATCTGCGCACGGGTACGGCCGTGAATGGTTAGTGCCTTGATGCCGCAGTCCTGGAGTTGTTCTGCCAGATCCACTATGATCTTACTCTCGTCGTTCCAACCCAGACGGGTCTTTACGGTAACGGGAATCTTGACCGCATCCACCACTGCACGGGTAATCTCCAGCATCTTGGGAATATTCTGCAGCATGCCTGCACCGCCGCCCTTGCCTGCCACCTTCTTGACCGGGCAGCCAAAGTTCAGGTCCAGCACATCGGGCCCGGCGGCCTCGACCATCTTTGCGGCACCCACCATAGCCTCGGTGTCCTTGCCGTAAATCTGAATGGCCACGGGGCGCTCCTCATCACTGATGGTCAGTTTCTGCATGGTCTTGTTCACCTCGCGTATCAGCGCATCGCTCGACACGAACTCAGTGTAGACCATATCGGCCCCGAACCGTTTGCAGAGCAGACGGAATGCAGGATCGGTCACATCCTCCATCGGAGCCAGGAACACCGGCCTCTCCCCAAAATCTATCTCTCCTATCCTCATACAACCCGCTAAAGTACAAAAAAGTCCGTACCCCACAAAGGAGTACGGACTCTACACATTTTTTGAAAAATCAGAAACTGTACATTACAGAGAGCAGCAGACGGTGGTTCATGACATTGTGAGTATCCGAAACGGTACCGTTTGGCTCAATGGTCATGCCGTAAGCCACGGTGGTCAGTTCATATTCAACACCCAGATTCATATTGCCTACCACGTACTGGACGTTGGGTGCTACACGCCACATGTTGTCAATTGTTCCGCCCTCGGCAGCGCGTATAGATCCCGGGATAAGGTCCTTGCCTGCACCCCAGTTGCTCATGTAACCGCCCATAATGCCCGCCTTAAGGGCACCACCGTACTGAACCTGGGCCCATGATGAAGAGGCTGCAAGCGGAGCGTACCTGATTTCGCCGGGGTTAAGATGGTCAACCTGGCCAAAACCGGAGCAGATGCCCAGATGAGACATATCGTGACCTATCAGGGTCTTGGCCTTGACGGCAAGCTTATCCTTGTTGTACTGGGCCTGTATCATTCCGCACAGACCGTTCAAGTAGTACTTCTTGTTGTTGTCGTTCTCGTCAATATAAGGTGTGGTGCGCTTGTATTCAATTCCGCCGCCCACCTTGAGGTCACCAAAGGTAAAGTCAACACCCGCATAGAACATGGGCATCATGGACCAGCGGTTGTAAACATATGATTTGCCGGCAGTTTCATAGCCATAAGATCCGTTTGCAGCCTGGAATATGGCGGCACCGGTCAGCTTGATTTTCCTGTCACTGCCCATGAAATACTCATAACGCAACTGCGGGCTGCGGTTAAGGGCGTTGAAAGGTGAGCCTATGGCAATACCCACGGTACTGGGGAACAGGTCGTTCATGGGATGCCATGTCTGACCCAGCGTGAGCGTACTGCTTTCCCAATCCAAAGCTATGAAAGCATGGCGGTAGAGTATGCTGCCGGGAGATGAGTGGCCTGAGAACTCAAGCTCTGCCTTTGCGCGGCTGGCTGCACCGAAGATCTCGGGACCATGAAGGACGAATCCCAGACGGGCCATCGTTCCGAACCATGAACCCTGAGAGACAGCTCTCTGGTCATGCTGATCAACCGGATCCTGAAGCCTGTCTGTGGGATACAGATAAAGGAATCCCTCAGCTCCGGCTACACTCTCATGCGTGTTTATCCATGACTGTGCGGCTACAAAACCGTACCAATCGATTGACGCTTTCTGCTGTGCGTTTGCACTCACTGGAAGCAGGCCGACTATCAAAGCCTGCATCATTAAAGATTTGATTTTCATTTATTTATTTTTTAGGTATTTCAAAAATGATACAATTGGGGTCTGACCCCTTTTGTATCATTTTGTGTCAGAAGTTGATTGTGTACACCTTTCCGGCCTTGGTATCGATACTCTGATCCTTGCCGTTCCAGCTGATATCAAGCTTACCGCCCACGGTTGAGCGGACTATGACTGTTGCAGGTTTGCCATCTTTCCAGGTCAGCTCGTCCAGAACAAAACCGCCGCGGCAGCAAAGACCCTTGACTGTACCGTCTTTCCATACATCGGGCAGAGCGGGCAGGAGCACTACCTTGCCGGTGTGGCTCTGTACCAGCATTTCGGCTATACCTGCGGTGCAGCCAAAGTTGCCGTCAATCTGAAATGGCGGGTGGGCATCAAACAGGTTGTTGTATGTACCGCCGCGACCGCCGAATCCGCGACCGCCGGCAGGCTTTATCTGATCCTGAATGAGCTTGTATGCGTGGTTGCCGTCAAGCAGACGGGCCCAGAGGCAGACCTTCCAGCCCATAGACCAACCGGTAGACTCGTCACCGCGTGCCTCAAGGCTGGTGCGTACGGCCTTGAAGAGGTCTGGTGTACCATCGGCCGTAATCTGGCGTCCGGGGTACATGCCCCAAAGATGTGATACGTGACGGTGATTGTCCTTGGGATCGTCCCAATCCTCGAACCACTCCTGGAGTTGTCCCCAACTGCCTATCTTCATGGGAGCCAGGCGGCTCTTGATCTCACCCAGTTTTTTTACGAATTCACCGTCCTTTTCGCCCATCAGAGCAGCGGCTTCGATGGTGTTTCCAAATAGGTCGGCCATCATCTGGTTGTCCATAGTGGCGCCGAATACGGTGGTTATGTTGCCCTTGCCCAGAACGTCCTGTACATGTGGTGCGTTCTCGGGTGAGTATGACGGTGCAATTACCAGATAGTTGTTGCCCGATACGGGTTCCTCAACAAGGAAGTCTATAAAGAACTCGCAGGCGCTCTTCATTATGGGATATATCTCTTTAAGATATTTGGGATCCTGGTTGAACAGGTAGCCGTCCCATATCTGCTGGCAGAACCATGCTGCACCTGTGGGCCACATTCCGTTGTATGCACCATCGACTGCTCCGGTGGAACGCCATATATCGGTGTTGTGATGCAGTGTCCAGCCTCGGCAGCCGTACATCTCGGCAGTTTCCTTGCCATGCTCGGCGCAATCCTTGACCAGTTGCAGGAAAGGATCGAATGTCTGCGGAATTCCGCATACGAATGCAGGCCAGTAGTTCATCTCTACATTGATGTTGGTGGTGTACTTGCCGTCCCATGGAGCCTGGCGGCTCTCGTTCCATATACCTTGCAGGTTGGCAGCCTGTCCGCCCGGCTGAGAGCAGCAGATAAGCAGATAGCGGCCGAACTGGAAATAGAGCGTTACCAGCTGTGGGTCAAAGGTCGATGCAAACTGAGCTACGCGCTGATCGGTAGGCAGTTTGGCCTGGTCGTTGGAACCAAGATCCATTGTTACTGTATGGAACTGCTTCTGGTATGCAGCTATATGGTCTGCGAGCATCTTGTCATATTTCTTCTTGCCTTTGCTCAACGGCTCTATCCAGCGGTCAGCAACCTGATTCTCATTGCCGTTCACGCTCTGGTAGTTGACAAAGTTCGTACCTATTGAGATATAGATGGTAACGGCATCTGCACCGTCAACCGTGATTGCGTTGTCACCGGCTGTCATCTGGCCGCCCTCCGGAACGATCAGGGTCTTGTCTGTAAAACGTATCTTGCCCTCAATGCCCTCATGGTCATCGCCTTTACAGGATATGGTCATCATGGCCTGCTTGCCAGTAATCTCAGCTGAACGGCTTATGATACGGTCATCGCGATACGGCAGGTTATAGCTGGCCTTGAAAGAGAGAGCTTTCTTGGAGGACGCAGTAAGGCGCATCACTATCACCTGATCGGGGAATGATACGAAACACTCACGGGTGTATTCGGTTCCATTGGCCTTGAAGCGTGTCAGAGCCACGGCCTTGTCTATGTCAAGCTCCCTGTAATAATCGGTGAAATCGGTTATTCCTTCAAAATCCAGCATCAACGAACCGGCTGTCTGGTAGGGCATTCCATGGGCGCTCTTGGATGAGATGTACTCATCGCAAAGGGCCTGTGCATCTGACCTGCGGCCTTCCCAAAGAGCTGTACGGATCTGGTCCAGTCCGTCCTTGGCGGCATAGTTCACGTTGTTGTGCGGGCCACCACCCCAGATGGTCTCCTCGTTTATCTGGATACGTTCCTGAGCGGGTGTTCCGAATACCATGGCACCCAGGCGTCCGTTACCGAGCGGGAGAGCATCGGTCCATTGGCGTGCAGGTGCATCGTACCATAATTTCAAGTCCTCGTTTTGAGAGCAGCAGGTGAGCGATACCAGCGTCACTGCTGCTAAAAGCAAAGTTTTCTTCATAGTCGGAATCTGGCTAGTGACAATTAATATAGGTGTCAAAAGTACTCATTTTTGGTGGAATAGGCGATATGTGCAGCGCAAAAACGCACTACGCCTCGGACGCTTCGACCAAGAAAATACGCTTGCACGCGGGTTACCCGTCGGAGCGTCCGATGCTCACGCAGGTACAGGCGTATTCCTGGACGCTTGGGTTCTGACAATTCGTTCTCTCGCGGAAAACGTGTCGGAGCGTCCGCTAGTTTGGAGGTTTGGAGCTTTTCGCATACCTTTGTGACAATACAGAAAAACCTTTTCTAATACAGCTTATGAGAAATCTTTACCATTTGTGCGTGGCATCGCACAACGAAGTCCTGTTTAGGGACGAATCTGATTTCATTACCTTCACCAACCTGATGGCTCTGGCCACCTACAAGACTAACGAAGAACTTTTGGCAGATGCCATTATGTCAACCCATTATCATCTGGCGGTGATGTCCCACGATCCGGCTCCTTTCATAGCCAGACTCAGGCATAGCTACGGCCGATATTTCAACTACAAGTACAAAAGAGAGGGACGTTTGGGGCCCAAAGGATTCTTCCAAACCGGTATTATCGGCACCAAACATCGGAACGCAGCTTTGAGTTACATTCTAAGAAACGGTTTGCACCACGCACAGAGCGCTACCCCGTTCGGTTATCGGCATTGCACGGTCAATTGCGTGTTCAACAAGGAAATGGGACGGCCGCCTGTAAGGCACACCATCACATCACGGTCAGAGATATCCTCGTATCTGCCTCGCCATTCGGAATTCCCAGATCACTTTGTGATGAATGAAGATGGAATGTTCCTGCGTGAATCCTTCATGGAGATTCCGCAGTTGGAGTTGTTGTTTGTTACACCCAGAGGGTTCCTGTACCAGATGAACCGCATATCCGATGAAATCTGGCAAAAAGAACAAATGGAAGACAATTCCAACGAACCGCCCATTACACTCGGAACGATAGAGCATTCTTTTGATAAGCAAAGCATATCATCCATGCTGGAGTGTGAAAAGGGATTCAGGTACAACCCGTCTGCGCTCAATGACGTGGCGGTCTGCAACATAATTGACAAGCAACTCATCAAGCGGTTCGGCAAGTCTACGGTATATGCTTTGTCCGATGCCCAGAAACTCAAGGTTGCACAGGTTCTTAGGAACGATTTACACCTACCCCACCACCAGATAAGCCGATGTTTGGTGTTTTGATGCTGGACATTTCGACATGGGAATACGCTTGCACGCGGGTTCCTAGTCGGAACGTCCACTGTTCACGCAGGTGCGGGCGTATTCTGGGACGCTTGGGCCATAACAATACGTTCCCTCGCGGAAAACTTGTCGAAACGTCCGCGTACGGCACAACACAGCCCCCGCACTGCTGCAACAAAAAACCCTGCCTATATAGGAAAAACCGCAATATTTCATTACCTTTGTTTGCCCTAATGCAAGACAACGGAAATTACAATCAATTATAAGGAAGAAATATGTATCTGTTAGGTTATGACATAGGCAGCTCTTCAGTGAAGTGCAGTCTTGTAGATGCCCAGAACGGCAGTTGCCTGGCAACCGCGTTCGCCCCAAAGAGTGAAGCACCCATTAAAGCAGTCAACCCGGGATGGGCTGAACAGAATCCTGAAGACTGGTGGTCATACCTCAAGGCAGCCACTGCCGATGTAATGTCACAGTGCAAGGTTGACGTGAAGGACATAAAGGCCATCGGAATCTCCTATCAGATGCACGGACTGGTGTGCGTTGACAAGAACCAGAAGGTCCTGCGCCCCGCCATCATCTGGTGTGACTCACGCGCAGTGGGCATCGGCGAGAATGCCTTCCAGGAGCTGGGCCGCTCACAGTGCCTTACGCACCTGCTCAACACCCCCGGAAACTTCACAGCCTCCAAGCTGGCCTGGGTAAAGCAGAACGAACCCAAGATTTTTGACAAGATCGACAAGATCATGCTTCCCGGTGACTATATCGCAATGCGTCTTACCGGTGAGATCGCAACTACCATATCAGGTCTGAGTGAAGGTATGTTCTGGGACTTCCAGACAGGCGATGTAGCAGGCTTCCTGCTTGACTACTACGGCATACCCCGCTCTTTCATACCCAAGATAGTACCCACATTCGCCGAGCAGGGCAAGCTTACCGCAGCAGCAGCTAAGGAACTTGGTCTGGCCGAGGGCACACCCGTTACCTACCGCGCCGGTGACCAGCCCAACAACGCTCTTTCACTGAACGTATTCGAGCCCGGTGAAATTGCATCAACTGCAGGTACATCAGGTGTGGTATACGGTGTCAACGGCGAGATTAGCTATGATCCCAAGTCAAGAGTAAATACATTTGCCCACGTTAACCACAAGACCGGATTCAACCGTCTGGGTATCCTGCTCTGCATCAACGGTACAGGTATCCTCAACGCATGGATGAAACGCAACATAGTACCTGAGGGTATAGGTTATGCCGAGATGAATGACCTGGCAGCCCAGGCTCCCATCGGTGCAGGCGGCGTATCAGTACTGCCGTTCGGCAACGGCGCAGAGCGTGTGCTTGAGAACAAGGAGCGCGGCTGCAGCTTCAACGGCGTGAACTTCAACATCCACAACCGCTCACATCTGCTTCGTGCAGCCCAGGAGGGTATCGTGTTCTCATTCAAATACGGCATCGAGATTATGGAAGATATGGGTATGCCCGTAAACAAGATCCATGCAGGCAATGCCAACATGTTCCTGAGCCCGCTGTTCCGCGACACACTGGCAGGTGTAACCGGAGCCACCATCGAGCTTTACGACACTGACGGATCAATCGGTGCCGCCAAGGGTGCAGGCATGGGAGCCCACATCTACAATGACCACAACGAGGCATTCGCTTCACTGCAGAAGATCCGCGTCATCGAGCCCAAGGCATCCGATATGCCCGCCTATGACGAGGCTTACCAGCGTTGGAAATCATACGTACAATAACAATAAAAGCCAAATTACTGACAATGAGAAAGAACAAGACAACCACAATTATCATGGCTGCCCTTTGCATTATTCTGGGCATTGCCGCATGTTCATCATCCAAGAGCAGCACCAAGGGCCTGGCACCCGCCAAGAAAGGATATGCCGAGACCGGAAAGTACCGCAACTACCTCAAGGAACTGGGTTTCAGCCAGGACGAGATTGACGGAAAGATTCAGGAAATCTACTCAATCATTTTCGAGGGCGAGGAGGCCGCCTATCATGACGTTGACGTTGAGGTTGACGGCAAGATGGTACCCATGGGTTACATATCGGACGTAAAGAACAACGACGTTCGTACCGAGGGCCAGTCATACGCCATGATGATAGCCGTACAGCTGGACAAGCCCGAGATATTCAACCGCGTATGGCGCTGGTCAAAGCACTACATGCGTCACAATGAGGAGGGCCCCTCACACGGTCTGTTTGCATGGTCATGCCGCACCAACGGCCGCCGCACTTCAAACGGATCGGCCAGTGACGGTGAGCTTTACTACGTAACTGACCTGCTGCTGGCATCACGCCGCTGGGGAACATATGAGGAGTTTGACTACCTGGCCGAGGCTCAGGAGCTCCTTAACGACCTCTTCTCAAAGGACGGCACAGGTGGTGTGACCAACATCATCAACATGGAGAAGAAACTTATCAACTTCTGCCCCGATGTACGTTCCAACGAGTGGACCGATCCTTCATACCACCTGCCCGCATTCTATGAGATCTGGGCCGAGACAGCCAAGGACGGCCGTGAGGCAATCTACCGCGAGCTGGCCGACAGCGCACGTGCATACCTGCACCGCGCCTGCGACCCTGTAACCGGTATCAACCCCGACCAGAGCCAGTTTGACGGTACTCCCAACCGCGGCAGTGAGTTCCACTATGATTCATGGCGCGTTCCTATGAACATCGCTATGGACTTTACATGGTATCATAAGGATGCCCAGTGGCAGACTGAGTATGCCACCAAGTTCCAGAACACCATCCTGGGCCGCTACGGCATCACAGAATTCCCCGACCAGTTCGCTCTGAACGGTGATGTATCGGCACGTCCCATGGGCGGCGGCCGCTGGCGTCCCAACCTGCGTCACTCAATAGGCTTTGTAGGCACCATGGCCACCACAGCCCTTATGTGTGACAGCGAGTACAACCAGGAACTGGTCAAGCATATGTTCTCATTGAAGCACGAGCCCTATGAGGACGGATACTATGATGTCTACTACGACGGACTCATCTATCTGTTCGCTCTGCTTCACCTGAGCGGCAACTACCGCATGAACTGGTAATACACCGGTCAAAACATAGACCGTAGAAAGCATCCGGGCCTTACCGCGCAAGTAAGGCTCGGATTACTTTTTTATAAAAAAAGGTATATTTCCATTACTATTTATAAAAATCTTGTTATCTTTACACGCTATAACTGCGCATTATGCCCACGCACGCGTACGCGAGGAAATAGTCCAGAGATAGCCAATAACCTGATAACTAAATAATTAATAACCAAACAATATGAAAATCAACAAGAGATCAATCAGAAAGTCTGCGCTTGCCGCAGTTATCACTGTTCTGATAGGAATCGCATCTTCATGCACAGATATCTGGAGTGAGCAGCACCCAGGTACATTCTACATCACAGATGGACAGACAGTAGCCACTTTCCTTGAAGAGTATCAGGATGAAGACGGAAACAACCCGTTCACTGACTTCATTGCCATCCTGCAGAGAGCTCATCTTTGGGCAGACCTCAAGACTTATGGTGACCGTACTGTTTTTGCTCCCACCAACGATGCCATTCAAGCTTATCTCCAGCAGAGAATGGATGAAGAGAAAGATCAAGAGAAGAAACACTATTTCGACAATGTTGAAAGTCTTCCCGACTCCATCAATGACTCTATCGCCAAGACCCATATCTGTAGGGCATCAGTGTTCATCAAGGATATGAACAAGAAGGAGAACGGAACACTTCCTTCATCAAACCTGCTGGACCGTTACATGACCTACTCTGCCATTGCAGACAGTTCAGATCCCACCCAGATCAAGGTTGCATACATGATCAACCAGTACTCCAAGATCATAGAGCCGGATGACTCTCTGGTAAACGGTGTCGTTCAGGTTATCGACAAGGTCATCGCTCAGAGTAACCTTATGATTCCCGGTTATCTCTATGCCAACAACAAGAAGGCTGACTATCTGCATCAGGCCAGCATTTTCTATCAGGCACTTGTAATGACCAAGCTGAATGATACCCTTGAGCAGTACAAGGATGACTCCTATCCTATACCTCAGTATGACTCAACATTCGCTTGCCTTGAGTTCAATGAGAAGAAACTTGCCGTAAAATATGAGACGGCATATGAGACAGGTATACAGGCTCAACGCGTAGTATGGCCTACAGAGAGACTCTTTAAATATACTTTCTTCGTAGTTTCAGACTCTATCCTGAAGGCAAAGTATAACATCACATCATTGGATGGACTGATTGCCAAGGCAAAAGAGGTCTATGATGATCCCGCCCATATCAATGATGATCCCAAGCTTCCTACCAGTCCTCTCTATAAGTTGATTTCATACCATATCCTTCCCTTCTGGGCTTATTACAATGAATTCAACTTCACAAATGAGGAAATCTTAAAAGACACCCGTTATCCTGATAAGATTGACATGCAGGATTTCTATGAGACCATGCAGCCCTACGCCATCATGCGTATCAGTACTCCGTATGATACCAAGGCCGGTGGTGACAAGGGAAAGATCTTCATTAACCGTAAGGGAACAGTATCATCCGGCAACCTCACTCACAGAGGTATAAGAATCTGGAATCCTAATGAATATTCCACACTGCCTAACGGCCAGAGATTCCAGACAGACAATGCCCTTAACGGAGGTTACTATTTTGTTGATGATCTGCTGTTGTTTGACGCCAACACAAAGGATGCTCTTAAGACAAGAATGAGATTCACCGGTACTACATTGTCTCCTGATTTCATGAACAGTGTACGCCGTGACCGTATGAGAACAAATGATCTGCCTACCACATTTGCCGTGACAGCTTTCAAGAGAGGTTATTGCCGTAACTTCACAGCAACTGACCAGACACTGTTTGTAGTCAGATATCAGGATAAAGGCTGGGGATGTTTCAATCATGATGAGGTTAACATCCGTGGTATCTTCAACCTGACTCTCCGTCTCCCGCCAGTACCCGAGGATAATACCTATGAGATACGTATCTGGGGTAATGCTCTTGGTTCAAGTGCTCCTAAGAGAGACCGCGGCTATGTACAGTTCTATTTCATTGAAGGAGATGGCAATCCTCTGCCGTGCGGACTTCCCGTAAATATGGGACTGCGTCCTGAAGATCCTCAGATTGGATTCATCAAGGATGAGGACCTCAAGAAGGATAAATCAGAAGAGGAGGGTCAGAATGCAATCATTGCAAATGACAAGGCTATGCGTAACCGTGGCTATATGAAAGCTCCCGCAAGCGCAGTTGACGGTTCTGACAACAACTTCCGCGATGAAGCAGGCTGCTTCCGTAAGATAGTTTACACCACTCAGATGAAACACGGAGTAGACTACTATCTGCAGCTCCGTCAGGTACAGGATATGGAAGATGCCGTATGTCCGTTGTGCATACTGGAGATCGTTCCTAAGGATATATATGACAGCTCTGTCAGCGCAACTCCTGAGGACATCTATTAATCAGATATCCGTATAAACAAAAGGACCGAAGCATTTCTGCTCCGGTCCTTTTTTCTTAATAGAGGGTATCATAAGACATAAGAGAGTTATCCATATAGAATAATAGCGCGCCTGAACAGGCGCGCTATTATCATATTATCATCAGTAAAATTATCTTGATCTGTTTTGATTGAAGGTTCCCGGACCATATTGCTGGCCTTGCGGGAACTGCCCTCCATTCTGAGGGCCAGGACCAAACTGAGGACCTCTAAAACCCGGGTTTCCAAACTGATTGGGCTGCCCCATCTGAGGATACATACCTTGAGGACCGAATTGCTGACCTTGCGGACCAAACTGTGGGCCGAACTGTTGACGACGCTGCTGCCACATACTGTCGCGTTCCTGGAAACGGCGGCGGTCCTCCTGCATACGGCGTATCATAGCAGTATCAGGCTCGCCCCAGTTGCGCCAGTAATTTTCCCACCATTGCTGCTGCTGTTCATCAGCCTGCTGCATCTCACGCTGGCGGAAACGCTGGAAATCAAACATATGAGGCTGCATCATGAACTGCGGGTTCATTTGGTTCCACTGCCCCATCATCTGGAACTGGCGTTCCGTATGTATACGGGTTTGCTCAGATCTCTCACCCCAAACCTTCTGACCAAGTTCCCACTGAGCTACTCCCACTTTCTGACGGGTTGAATCCGGCAGAGCCTTATTCAATTTCTGCATATAATCAGAATTGATCTCCTGCCAGCGCTTCATGTAGTCACGTGATTCAGGCTTGAGTTCACGATTGAGTTTGGCAAGCTGCTCATTATACTCAATGTAAATCTTGGCAAACTTGTCATACTCCTTCTTGGTAAGATTGGCATTCTCTTTTATGAATCTCAAGGACGCATTGATCATCTGCTCATCCCTATCCTGCGCCTGTAAAGGTTGGTAAAGGAACAAGCCTGCCAGAATAAGCAATGCTGTCCAGAGTTTCTTCATAATCAATTGCCGTAGTAGTTGCTCATCAGTGAATAGACACCCAATTCATCGGCTGTCATACTCTGAAGTACCTCATCTACGCTGGCGCACTGTGAAATGCTTTCGTAGTCAGGAATGTTCAATCCGTTTGAACCAAACGGGTGCAAGAACAACAAGGCAACTGCAGCAACGCTGGCTGCACTGGCGAACAGAGCCACAATCCTGCGCTCTGTGCGATGCTTGCGCTGCTTGCCAATCTGGGCAACGACACGTTCTGTCATGTCATCCAGGAAATGCTCCGGCATTGTATAGGGCATCTCTCTGCTAAGTCCTTCCAGATCAAAATCTTTCATAATTGATGTTCTAATATATAATCCTTTATCTTTTGTACTGCATAATGATAGTTGGTCTTGAGCGTATTAATGCTGTCACCTACTATCTGATGTATCTCCTCATAACTCTTGTCATCATAGTATCTGAGGTTAAACACCATCTTCTGTTTGGCCGGCAGGAGTGCTATCGCCTCCTGGAGGAGAATCAGGGTCTCATCTGCATTAGGACTTGCCTCTTCACGTACGCTATCCTTAAGTGAATCACCCAGGTCATCGACTGACATCGTAAAACCGGAGCGGTTCTTGAGAAGTTTGAGACTCTCATTCGTTGCTATCTTATAGAGCCATGATGAAAGCGGATACTCGTTGGAATAAGTGCTCCTGTACTTATATACGTTTATCATCGTCTCCTGAAGACAGTCCTCGGCATCATCATGGGCCACCACCATTCGGCGAATGTGCCAATATAACGGCTCTCCGTATTTCTTCATGATGAGGCGTACGGCCTCCTCTACATGATTGTCATCACATAGCAAACGGGCAATGGATTCATCGCTCACTGATAGAGATCCTTGGTTGTTCACTATGTCACTCTGATCACGTTTCATCCTTAATATAAATATACAGTGCCGAAGTTAAATTCTTATAGTATTTTAACTATTAATAAGCTGCCTGATGGAAATAATCAAAGTCCGCATAACCGCCAGGTTGGGTGGTACAGAAACTGTACAGACCGGTGCGGTAACCGGTAAAGTAATCCAGACTGAATGACATCTGCAGCGTAGCATCCACGTCTGTCCAGTTCTTTCCGTCAAGTGAATAGCTCATAAAAGCCTGATCGGCACGTTCGCCCTCAGCCTGAGGAGTAAAGACATAACGTATCTTGAGCCATACCTTGTCCTGATTGAACGGTATGCGCAGAGCTTCTGTGTCAGGACTGGGTTGTTCGGCGCCGGCCTGCTGTGGTCCGCGACGGCGGCCCATATTGCGGTGAGTCATTGCCACAAGGCTTTTTGATCCGTCATCGGCCACTTCTATACCTATGGTGCAGTAATTGCTCTGTAGGGCAACTATACCGGCTCTATCGCCCGGTTTCATGCCGCTTGCATCCATGCATACCTCACTGTAGCAACGTGGACCTACGGTACGCTGTGTAAGCGTGTTGCGGGCATTCGTTACGTTTGTGGCCACCTGTCCGGTCTTAAGACGTAACCAACCCTTGCGCTCGGTAACTGACCAAGCTGCATTATCAGGTTTATGGTTCCACTGCCAAACCAGGTCAAGCTCATTCTTCTTGTAACTGAACTCGTCATTATCCCATGTGCGGTTCTTGCCGCTCTCCGGCAGATTGACTGTAAACTGCTTTACAGGTTTGGTATCATCACCCAGTATAGGCCAACCATCCTCCCACTTCATGGGCTGGAGAGTAGGTATACGTCCTACAGCACCGTGATCCTGGAACATAATGGCATACCAGTCGCCGTTTTGGGTCTCTATAATGCCACCCTGTGCCACTCCGTCACCTCGGCCGTCAAAGGCACCACTCAGTATGGTCTTGCTCTCATAGGGGCCCATAAGGTCCTTGGAGCGCCAGCAGGTCTCAGTACGTACACCGCCGCTGGGCCAGTCAATGACAATAACATAGTAATAGTCACCTATGTGATAGATATGGGCGCCCTCTGCACGAAGGTTGTAACCCTGACGCGGGGAGTCGATGATAATCTTTTCCTCGGCACCGGCCTTGATTGCCGATCCGTCCGGTTCAAGTTCAATGATACGTATCTCGCCGTTACCCCAAACCACATAGAGATGACCATCCTCAAAGAGCATGGATGCATCATGGAAAGGACGGTTAATTACATAGCGGTCCCAGTTACTCTTGGTTATATCCTTGGTGTGGTAGATGTATGTCTTGTTCTGGTCGTTTGCGATGAACAAGGCATAGAAGACACCATCCACATAGCGAAGTGAAGTAGCCCACTGTCCCTTGCCGTAAGCGTTACGTCCGTTACGCAGGTTATAGACATCATCATCCTCAAGGAAATCATACACGTAGCTTACCAGTTCCCAGTGAACCAGGTCCTTTGAGTGCATGATAGGAGCACCCGGGCAGAAATACATGGTTGTACTTACCATGTAATAATCATCTCCCACACGAATCCAGTCATTATCCGGAATATCCGTATAAGTGAGAGGATTGACACATTCTGTCTGCTTATTCTTAGCAGTGCATCCTGACCATGCAAAAAGCAGCATGGCCAGGATGGCTGTAAATATGGTTCTGGTTTTCATGTCACATATTTGAAGCATTATTCAAATGAGAGCCAGTCAACCTGGACATTACCCTTTGTGGCAAGACGAACCTTAAGGTGATGAACGCCCGTAGCTGCGCCCTTGACATCGGCAATGATCTCAGATGCGGTATTCTTGGGGCTGAGCTTAACCTTTGAGATAACCTTGTCATCCTGCAGTATCTCAAGTGTTCCTGTAGAAGGAGCAGCCACCTTAACCTTTACCCTCTGGGGAGCATTTTCAAAGTTTACGGTGTTGTACTTAACCCATGCGCCCTGCTCGTAGAATACGGTCTTCCAACCGGCAAAGTAATTGGTTGTGTCAAGATATGCGATTGAGTCGCCGCTCTTGCTTATCTCTGAATAACGGTCTATCTGTATCTCACTGTTAGCCTGAGTTACGCCGATACCACGCAGTGAAGGTACAACCATGCGGATGCTGCCGTCCGGCTCAAAGAAGATACTGTCAGCGCAGACTGAGCGGTTCTTGTCAAATGCCGGTGAATAATCGTTGTGGTGGTAGAACAGATAGGTCTGGCCCTTGAACTCAATGATAGAGTGGTGATTGGTCCAGCACTTGTTGGCATGCTCCTCAAAGAAGACACCCATGAACTTATAGGGGCCAAAGATGTTATCGGCCATGCAGTATGCCAGAACCTCCTCTACGTCACGAGCCCAAGGGAATGTCATATAGTACTTGCCGTTATGCTTGAACAGGTAGGGACCTTCAACGAGACCCTTTGTGGGAACCTCCTCTACGCGGTGACGGTCTGCCGGATCAGTTGAAACAGAGAGCCAGTCATCATTCATCTTGGTTATGGTGATACCCGGCATTACAAGGTATGCCTGGCCGTCATCATCAACAAAGATACAGGGGTCAATGCCGCCTACCCCTTCCAGAGGAGTAGCCTGTGGAATGTACGGTCCAAAAGGATTATGGGCAATGGCAACACCCACACGGTTTCCGCCCATACCGCGACGGCCGTTTGCACTGGGCTGTGGTTTTGCGCCTGCAGGCCAGAAGAAATAATAATCACCGTTATTGGGATTCTGCTTGCAGTCAGGAGCCCACATTGAGTAACCCTTCTCGTTTACCCAGGGTGCAGTCCACTGATCGACAATCACGCCGTGATCCTTCCAGTCAGTAAGGTTGTCACTTGAGAATACATGATAGTCAGCCATGCAGAACCAGTCCTTACGGGCATATTCGTCGGGCGCAGGAATATCATGAGACGGGAATACGTATACGCGGTCACCAACTACAAGAGCTGACGGGTCAGCCGAGAACTGGTCGCGAATGATAGGGTTCTGTGCCTGAGCGGCGATGCCGGCCAGCATGAGAGCTGCCAGGAACGTTAATCTTGCTTTCATTGTCTGATTATAATGAGGTTAATAATAAACATATTTGGTAAGTGAGCATAAAGATACCCACTTTTGGCTAAAACACATAACGCCATGGCAAAAAAGTGACAAAAAGAGAATCGGCGGGGAGCCTTGCGCTCTCCGCCGATTCATTATTTAAGATTTGTCGTTAAACCCGATTACTTGATAAGAACCTTGTCAACAACAACCTTACCGTTAGCCTTAGTGGTCTTACGGATGAGGATCTGACCAGCCTTAGGAGCATCAAGCTTGATACCGCTGATAGTGTAGTACTCAACACCGGCTGCAGCAGCCTTAGCCTTATCAACGATTGTTACAAGGTTGTCAAGCTCACTCTTAGCATTGTCAAGCAACTGCTGCCAGTACTGCTGGAAGAACGGATCTTCATTCTTACCAACATAAGTGAGGCTGAAGTTATCAGTGTTGGGTGAACCAGAACCAGACTCAATCACGTAGTCGATGTCAATGGCCTGCTCGAGAACCAGGATGTCATCCATCTTGCCATCGCTCTTGATATCCTTAGTGTATGTCTGAACATCAGAAACTACAGTGAGGTTAGCGCTGTTGACACCAGATCCACCGATAGTTGCGCCGAGTGAATATACACCTGCGGGCAGACCAGCGATTGACTGCTTCAACTCAGCCTTTGAGTTCCAGTCCATAGCAAGCTTACCGTCAAGTACCAGACCCTGGTTAACCAGAGTATCCTTGCTCAGGTTGCCGTAACCCTCATCGGGAGTTACCATACTGTGACCACCTGTCGGGAATGACTCAACAGTCCATCCGGGATACAGATCTGTGTACTCCTGATTAAGTATCAATACCCAGCACTTCTTACCCAGAGCATCCTGACCCCACTGGTGGCCGATCTTCTGGATCTGAGCAACACCCTGCATAGCCTGAGCCTTGGCATCGTTCCTTGAGTTAGGAAGCTCAAGAGTTGAGTTATCAAGGATACCCTTAACAGTAGCATACAGGTAGTAGTTCTTGATGAACGGAGTCAGGTTAATATTCTCAACAGACTCACCCTTGACGATCTTGTCATAGATAGCGATCTTGATAGCGCACTTGATCTTCTCTGCAAGCTCATCATCATCAGCCTTTGCAGCAGCAATCTCAGCAGCCAAGCCTTCAGGATATGTTGCGCCAACAGTTGTTGCAAGAGCATCCAACTCCTTGATGCGACGTACAGAAAGCTTGTTGAGGGTATCGCTGTATACAGTTGCGAATGCCAGGTCTGTCAGAGCAACCATGTACTCCTTCAACTGTGAATAAGTAGCGGCACCATCATTATAAGCATCAGCAGCGGTGATGGCAGCATCCAGTGCAGAGTGGTTAAGACCCTTAGCTGCAGCGGTATCCTTCATAGCCTTAGCATAGGTTATAGCATCCGGATAAACCAGAGCCAGAGCTACGCGGTTATCGATACCCCTGATAGCAGCCTGAACCTTGTTGTTCTCAGCATTGACTGCGGCATCATTCTTTGAAGCATAATCATAGTTAGCATAGCTGTCCTTGAGGTCCTGGAGAGCCTGTACGTCAGGCAGATTCTTATAAGCTGCAAGAGAGTCAGCAGTCTTATAAATGTCAACCTTAGCCTGTGCATCATCCAGAGTCTTGAAGAAGTTGTCGATGAGTTCAACACGTGACTTCTGAGCACTTACAGCCTTTGTGATAATCTCAGCCTCAGCAGCGTAATCGGCGGGATCGTTGACACCTGATGCCTTCTTGGCAGGAATGAATGCCTGAGCATCAGCCTTGACGGTCTTAAGAGCCTCATAAGCGGCGCCCTTATACTTAGCAGCAGCGTCAGCCTTCTCAATCTGAGCAGTAGCGGCCTCAATGCCCTCGATAATGCTTCTAACAGGAGCAAGTGACAGGTTACCCTTCTTCTTGATGGTATAGTTACCTAGTGCTACACCATAATATGACTGGCTACCTTCTCTAGGAATAGCCCACTCTATAACATATGTGCCGGCAGCAGCAACACTGAAGCTGAGAGCATATTGCTCAGTCTGGCTGGGCCATGCGGTCTCAGCAGCGTTTCCGCTCCAACTTGTGTTCTTGGTCGGTGTGAAAGTACCGATTGTGGTCTTTGTTGCACCATTCAGAGCATCGTACTCCATATTGGCAGGTTTCGGATATATGTACATGGTCGTAGTAATGTTACGTGACCAACCAAAACCTGGGAATGAAATCTCGTAGTTACCGGCTGCAAGAGTCTCAACAGTGTAAAGATTACCTATCTTACCAGTCTGACGGCCAGCCAGATAGAACAGAGCGTTACCATTTGTACCGTCATCCTTCATCTTGTAAAGACCTACCTTCTTATAAGGACTCATGTTTTCACCAGTACCCTGGAAGAATCCGTCATCAGCACTGTAAGCCCAAAGAGTAGGAGGACATGGACGATCCCAATCACCGGTCTCAGTAATGCCGCTTCTCCAGTCAGACTTAGCTACGACAGGACTTGCAGGATTTGTCTCGAATTCACCGAAGTGGAGATTCATTACAACATCAGCGCTGTAAGAATCAGCATCGGTAAGATCAGCATCATCCAGATGTGTGATCTGGTCAATGGTTATTACATAGTCACCAGCCAGAGGTGTATTATACTTTGACGGACGCATAATAACAGTGTTGGTATCGTTCTCGTTAGCATAAGCCTTGAACTGCCAGTACTCAGTAGTACCATTACCTACAACCTTGATGAATGCACCGTTTGTATTCTCATCACCTGTGTTCTGGAAATAGAGCTGACGTGAGAACTTGAATGTCATCTCCTTCAGGTTAGCATCCAGACCGAATGTACCTTCTGCATAAGGCTGACGCTGCAGTACAGGAGGCAGATCCTTAAGAGAGAGAACCTTCTTGCCATTGCTATAGTCAATGTTGGGGTTCAGTGAAGACATCTCATTGTGGAAATCAAACACGATTCTCTTATCCTTGTTGTTCAGCCATTCAGGATCTGCACCGTTAGGATAAGCAGAGCCTGTATACTTCAGCATCAGGTCAGGACGGTCTTTCGGGTTACGGAATGTAACGAGAACTGAGTCAGCACCCTCGAAGCTACGCAGTGAGCCATCTTCCTCCCAAGGCTTGGTCCACATGTACATGTAACCGTCACCGTGGTACTCAGCTGAGTTGATAGGTACAAGCATCCAGTAACGCTGACCGGTCTTCTGGTTGAGGAATCTTCCCCATACATCAAAGTACTCACCGGGAAGCTCTACAGCAGCGATCTTGTTCTTCTCAAGAGCAGCCTGAGCAAGAGCACCCATGTTGGTCTCATAACCGAAGTCTACACGCAGCAGGTCGTTATGATGCTCTACACCACCGATCCATGACTTGGTAAGTGAAATGTTATCAATATCAAACTGTGTTGAGTCTGAACGGAAAGCGATACGTACAAAGTACTTGGCGGGTTGCTGAATGAATGTAAGGGTTGTGGTATCCTTTGCATTAACATCGTTTACCTTCTGACCGGCTGCATTACGTGCAAATCCGCGGCCTAAGTCGTTAACGACATTACCGTCAGCATCACGGCCAACTACCCAATCCCAGTCACCAGCCCAGTAGTAACTCATCAGATAAGGAGAAGCGTTACCTATACTGTCATTGTTGTAATAAGCCATGAGAGTGATCTTGTTCCAGGTTCCTTCCTCAAGATCAGTATAGTCTGACTTACCCTCGAATGCAACATAAGTCTTTCCACCCCATGAGTTTGTGGTACCTGCCAGATCTACGATGAACGGCTTCTCTGAATGGAAATAACCACGCTGAAGATCCAGACCGAATCTGATGTCTGCCTTATCCTCCTTGGCCAGCTGTGTAGGCTTTACGAATACCGTAACACGATATGAGGAGTTCTCCTCAATAGGAAGGTTACGGATGAAAAGGTTACGGCGATAAGCAGCAACAGCCTTGGTGCTGGTTGAGTAATCCTGTGAACCTACGTTCTGGATTCCGTCACCCTCAGCTGATGAGTATGAGAAATACTGATTGCCACCATTCTCACCGAAGCGGTCAAGACCCTTGGTACCCTGCTGAGTCTGAGCGGTGTGCTGCTCAATTGAGAATCTGTCATAAGCAAGGATTGAATCCTCAGGCCACAGAGCATCAGTCTTAACGACTCCGTCATAAAGAAGCATGACAGTATCCCTGATACCAGCTACCTCCCATTCCTTGGCACCGTTGTAAATATCAGTACCGCCACTGGGGTTAGAGCTACCCTCCCTCTTATAATAGGTAATCTGGTCGATTCTGTCAACCGGATTGGCATCCCATGTGTAAAGGGTTGTGGGGCGGTTCTTAGCCTGATTCAACAGGATTCCGTGATCCATGTTGAAAAGGTTCGGATCAGCCGTTTCAAAATTCTGCTTGAAGATGACCTTGGAATCGTCTGCATAACGTGTAGGCGATGTCTGGCCAAAAGCAGGAATTGCGCACAGGAACAAGCCTGCTAACAATAAGTCTCGTTTTTTCATAATTTGAATGTTTAGTGAATAATTAGGTAAAAATCTCTTTCTCTTTTTTAGCTGAAGTCTGAAACTTCAATTGTTTGGTTTAACAATAATTATATCTTTTGTCAACATCATTCATCAGACTGCTTTAAGAACCAATTGAGGTTCAGGCTGTGTCCGTCACCGTAAAGAGACTGGTAAAGAGCATCTGCATCTGCATCTCTATACCAGGGATCCTCCAACGTAGCCGAAGCACGTGAGGCAACTCTTCTGGCAAGGAAATCATTATCAGCAAAACCACCGCCGCCATCAGCAGCACGGTGTATTGCAATACGCATCAGGTCACCGAAACGATAACCCTCAAAGCAGGTCTCCAGTGCCATTTCATCAATAATGTATTCCTCAACAGCACGAATGGTGTCCTTCTCGGGATCACCGGTCAACGTACCGTCTGCTGCCATCTTAGCCAACTTAGCGGCAATGGTATAGGTGGTGTCTATGCTGGCATCACCGCAACCTCTTGAATGGATACCCATAGTATTTCCCGCCTGATAGTTGGGATTTGAAGGCATCGTGGTTATGTATTGAGTATTATACTTAGCTATTTCAACACCGTCAATTGTCCTCTTGGCTCCTGACATAAGGCTGGCATCATCAAAATCCTCAATCTGATACTCAACAATCCTGAAGGCATCATAGTCCCAAACGGTATCAATACCCATTGATGCAGCCTTTAGTCTCTCTTCCTGGCTAATTATTGTGTTATCCAGCATAACGTCCTCACAGAGTCCATTCTTAAGTATCGCAAAAGCCATTTTAGGTAGTCCTGCCCTATTCAAAGCCTCTGCAAGCCTCAAATATACGACATCATTCCTGTATAAACAAATTTTTTCAGGATTAATTTTAATTAACTTTTGTTCGGATGTATTTAACTTTGATGAAGTAAACTCATCGATCTTTCTGGACTTGACAGTGATGATTGACTGAAGACGCAGGTCTCCCTTCTCCAGATCATTATCCTTGACAGACTTGTCAGCCATATAATAAGGTCTTATATTGCTCAGGTTCTGAGGATTGATGTAGTGGAAGCAGAAATTCTGACGTGCGCTCAAGTTAGTTATTGACTTGGATCTGGTCACCTGGTTCCAATAGTCATTGTCCTCAGTGGAATTGAAGATATTGGGCAGGTCGCTTACTATGCCGTCATACTCATCAGCTTCCATCGGGATATAGCATATAGGCTCTGCCTTCTCACCCAGTGTGGATGCATAGGTATCACCCTGAGGATCCAGTACCAGGAAATCATAACCGAACCAGAGTATGCTGCCTGTACCTACAGCATGAGCGGCATCCGGATCAGCCAGATAGTCACGATAATACTTGGCAGCCTTGTCATACTGCTCGGCCCACAGGGCAAGATCACCCATAATAAGCCTTACAGGTATAAACATATTAGCCGAAGTATGCTGAGTTGACTGCTCGGTGCTTCCGGTCTCACCGCCTAACTTTCCGTAATCAGGAACACCGGTCTTGACGAAACGGTCCTCCTGCTCCTCAAACTCAACGAGCAGACACTGAGCTACCTCCTTGATGTTAAGAAGCGGCCATTTGTCCTTGTCGGCGGCATCACCGCTCAGAATGGGCTGATCTACATAATAGACCTGGCCGTAAACCTGGGCCAGCTGCAGATATGTCCATGCCCTATAGGAAAGCACAGCCAAATACTCTCTTGTAAACACGTTCTTGCCATCTTTCATCAAGGTAGTGTCTACACGTGACAGATAGAAATTACAGTTGTTTATTACTGCATAATAGTCTGCCGCATCATTATACTTGTTTGAAGGTTTAAGGTTCTGGAGGTCATAGTTGTACAACTCAACCAGATCCTTGTTGGCGTGGTCGGTTATCTTGAGCAGATCACCCCTGACTTCACCCAGAATCACAGAGCGGTCAGCTATCTTCTGAAGACCCTTGACAATACCCAATACTGAATAAACTGTATCGGTAGGGTTATCCAGCTTATTCTCATCTTCAAACAACGCGATCTTGGAATCAACTTTAAGCAGGTCACTGCATGAAGTTACTGCAATGACAGCAAAAGAAACCAGAACGGATGAAAATATAATCTTAAGTTTCATAATCATTACTATTAGAGGTTAATCTTGAGTCCTAAAGTGAAGTTAGTGGATTGAGGCAGCAAGCCACGATCAACACCGCGCGTCAGAACATTGTTACTTGACGAGAACTCCGGATCTGAGCCCAGGTAGTTGGTCAGAGTAAACAGGTTGTTTGCTGAACACCATAAGGTAATACCCTGCAGGTAGGTACTTGCAATAGGTATGTTATAACTGAGTGTGATGTTCTTTAAGCGCAAATACGAACCATCCTCTATCCAACGGTCTGAGAAACGGTTGTTCTGGTGCGGATCTCCATAGACAGCCTTTGGCATATCAGTTACCTGACCCTCGGCGGTCCAACGGTTCACGCCGGCCAGAGTCTGATTCATGAATCTGGAGCTACTCTCAAGTAACATACGCTCATAATTGTAGATGTCATTACCTACTGAATATGTGAATGTTGCACTGAGAGAGAGATTCTTGACTCCTACCTTTGTAAATATACGTCCGTAGAAATCAGGATTGGGATCACCTATCACGGTCATATCCTTCTCGTTGATAAGATTTTCGGCATCACCGTCCACATTGACAAAGATGACATCACCAGCCTCAAACGGAGTCTTGACTCCGGTTTCTGACTCCATGTGGAGACCTGACTGGGCTGCTGCTTCAGAAGTGGCGAATACGCCGTTTGTCTTATAACCCCAGAATACGCCTACCGGACCACCAACATCGGTTCTGATGGTGGCTCCGCAATACTCATAGTCAATAGCCTTACCAGGCAGCTGGGTTACCTCATTCTTGTAATGACCTATGCTGGCACCTGCTTCCCACTTAACCAGACGGGAGTTGACGATCTTGTAGTTGAAAGATGCGTCAAAGCCCTTGTTGCTGAGTGAGCCGCCGTTACTCCAGGAATCATTAAGTCCTGTCAGATAAGACAGTGAGCTTATTGAAAGGAGGTTGTTTGTCTTGCTGCTGAACAGGTTTGCCGAAACATTCAGACGGTTGTTCAGAAGGTTCATGTCAAAACCTGCAGTCAGTTTTGTAGTGGTTTCCCATCCAAGAGAGCTGTTACCTACATTGGCAAGTGATACGCCGTTGTAACCCAGGATCTTTATGGGTGAGAAATAACTTCTGGATGCCGAATCATCAAAACCGTCATTACCGGTAATGTCAAGACCTACATTCAGCTTGAGGTAATCAATGAAGTCCACATCGAACCAAGGCTCAGCGGATGTAATCCAAGCGCCTGATACAGACGGGAATATACCCCATGGCACACCAAACAGATTGATTCCGTTTGACACGCCGCTACCGAAACGTGAAGAAGAAGAGATACCCAGGCTTACTGAAGCATAATACTTCTCGGCAAAATTGTAGTCTCCCTGTCCCCACCATGTAATTGAAATATCCTTGGTATCTGTACCGTCAGTATCAGGATACTGCAATGAGTTGGTCATGTTAGGAGTCTTGTCATTACCTGAGTTGTAACCGGTCATTGATGTCTGATACAATGCATTGTTTACATAACGGACACCACCGCGGACATCAAAATTGTGGGCGTCAACACGTTTGTTATATGTCAGATAGGTATCGCTGCTGAAACCATCCTGCTTGGCATTCATGGCAGCAACCTTGTTGCGTACGTTACCTATGCCGTCAATGTGGAAATCAGGAGTACCTTCCAACGGGATATAATAGTTCTCATCGGCACTGGCCAGTACATATGAGAAATGCTCATAGAGGGTCAGTTTGCGACGCTTGCCGAACTGCCATTTAGGAGTAACCGAAAGGGTAATCAGACGGTTTCCGAAATAGTTCTTGTTAAGACCCTCACCATTGGCAAGAATGGCAAGAGGATTGGCAAGTGAATTCTCAGGACCTACAGCCTCATTAAGGTAATCATCCTCCGGTGACAGATAATTTGTCAACTGACCTGCATCATCATATGAATAAGGTGACAGGAACGGAGACTTGGCAAGAGCCAGGAATCCGGGAGCATTGATCATAGTGTTGTCTATGTCCTGTGGAGCTCCGTCATCACGCATATCACGTGTGATGTCGCTGTAACTGGCATCAAAACGGAGTGAAAGATGGTCGCCCAGTATGATGTCAGAGTTCAGACGCAGGTTGAAACGTGAGAAATCATTGTCAATCAGAGTGGCATCTCCCATAGCATAACCTACTGAAAGGCTATAGTTGGCAATGTCATCACCACCCTGGACGTTCACGCTGTAGTTCTGTATGAAAGATTCTCTGTAAACATCCTTGCCCCAATCAGTCTCATTATGGTATGTGTTGTAGTAAACATAACTGGGGTCTGTCTGGAGGAACTTATAGGTATTCAGCGTTGAACCTGTAGTTCCCAGCAGTTCTGATACGTATGAACGGTACTGGCTGGCGTTCATCATAACAGGAAGTTTAGGCAATGTCTGATATGAACCTATTACATTCACGTCAATCTTGGTAGCCATACTCTTGTTGCGCTTGGTGTTGATAAGTATCACACCGTTGGCAGCCTTGGCACCATAGATTCCGTAACCGTTCTTGAGAACCTGTACTGACTCTATGTCCTCTATCTGGATGTTGGCAAGAAGATTGTTGTAGAAGCCCTCATGCATGGCGGTACGGTCATAACCCATATCAACTATAATTCCATCCAGAACTATCAATGGCTGGGTGTTGATATTGAGAGAATTGATACCGTCAATCTGCATCACTGCACCCACACCGATCTGTCCGGAACGGATTATTGACAGCACGCTACCCTGCAGCGACTGCTGTATCTGGTTGTCAACCTCAATGTCAGCGCCCAGATTGGCAACTGAGGCTATCTCTGAACTGGTTGCCACTGTCTGTGTGGAATATACTTCTGAGAAAGCATCTGAATACATACTTACGGAAATATCCTCCTTACCACCGCTTAATGAACGGACAATGGTATTGCAACCGTCAAGAGAGAAAGTCAGTGAAGATACAAACTCCGGAACCTTTAATGTGAAAGATCCGTCGGCCTTGGTCATGGTAGAATAGAGGGCGTTGTTGTACGCCTGAACCCTAACACCGGCCATAGGAGTATTCAAGGCCGCATCGGTCACGACACCGGTTACAACAACTTCACTCTCAGCACTTGAATTCTGAGCCAAAGCGTAAGCCGGGAGCAACAGCATTAAACTGATGAGTCCCGAAGGTAAAAACCTTTTAATATCAATTATATTCATAATGTCTTAGCTATTTTGTCATTCAAAAACCGGTTCGAGCATAATGCAGTCAAGCCACATCTCCTTATCATATTTGGTGTTGTTGGTCTTGTCGACTTTGGATTTGATCCACACCAAAAGTCTGGGATCATTGGTCTTGTAATTTGATTCCTTCAGATCAAACGGTCCCATTACCAGGGTATCGGGCGTATACTCCCACTCTGCATTCTTGTTAAAGTAGGCCTTTCCTATAGTATCGTTCAGATCCACATAGGCCTGTCTGCCTTCATGCCAGTAGTTCTTGTGGTAAAGGGTATCCTTTGTCCAACCCTGGGAAGTCTGGCGTGAATAACATATCAGAGGATGTACCAATGTGGGTTTCTTCTTGTCCCTGTTGGGGAATATGACTACCTTAAGGTTGTACTTGCCTTTCAGGTTGTCAGGAACCTTGAACTCTACAATGTATGCATCATCTCTCATCTGCAACTGAATTGCCTTGGTGGGCTTTGAGATGGCTGCATTGGCAGGAGAGAACGATACAAGCGATGACTTCATGATGTTGCCGCTGAAAGTATATTCCTCTGCCTCAATCTTAATGGTACGGCGGAATGCCCGGTCTGAATACGGCCAGAAATTCTTTATGTATACTATACCGTTACTGCATATGACAGAGTCAACGCATGAGCCGGCATTAAACAAGCCGCCTGCATCATACGGTCTGTAATATACATGGTAGGGATAGGTCTCACTCATGCGCTCTGACTGCTTGAACTGAGTGGTTGTAATAGAATCCTGGGGATGCTTCTGGATATTCATGTTAAAGAATACGTCAGTAAGCATTGCTGAACGGGTCCAATACTTCTGTATTGAATCACGTCCCTCCAGATTGTCGCTGTAAGTATAGTAATACTTCACAGTGTCAAAAACGGAATCCCACAACTCAGGTCTGGGCAGGACAAGAGCATAATCACTGTCTTCGACATTGATATAACCGTACTTTTTCATAAGCTCGCTGGACCTGATGATGACTTTGTCAATCCATTCCACTTCACCTGTCTCCATATTAATTTCACCCTTGACACTACGCTCCTCATCAATCTCCTCAATGGTAAAGCTGCCGAACCATTCTCCAAACTTCTTTGAGTAATCATACAGTTGGCCGTTCTGGCTCGGATAAGAAACCGTACCGGTAAGGAAATCATAGATTGTAGGGCTGTAAGGAATCTGGCCGTTCAGTTTGTGAAGCAATCCGTTGGTGCAACGGATATTCTTGCCGTCAGCAAGATAATCCACACCATTCATATTGTCACTGTTGGAACGGAAACTCTTGTTGCTCATCATCTTTACCCTTTCATGAGTGCTGGTACCCACGGAATGGCTGAAACGGGCAATATGGTTCAATATGAATTCATTACCAACCTTCTTATGATCTTTGTTTTCAAGGTCATCTGAACGGTATTCATCCCAGTTCTGGACATTTGACGGCAGCCAAACGGTCAGGAACTGGTCATCGTTCAACAGATCCCAGTAGGTAAGTGTCAAAATGGAATCGTCACGATACATGAAGGTATTCTGGAGAGTCTCCATAAAATACTGAGCATCCTGATTTCCCTGTTTACTTAGACTTTCAATAGTCTTGGCAAGTGAGCTGACAGGCTCATTACTGTCCGACTTGTAACTGTAATGGTCTTTCCAGGCATCGCTGACGCATGACGCAAGAACTGATGCTCCCATCACCGCAATAACGGACTTGATTAACAGTTTGAAATTATTTTTCATATTGTGATATTTTTTCTAAGGTTAATCCGTCTTACTTGGCTTTCTTGATATGCTCATTATCCGTATAAACGGCATTCTGCTTGAGTCTGGGGTTAATGTCTATCTCATCCTTGTTGATGGGAAGGAACAAGCCGTTCAGATTGCTGAATTTAATTGCAATCACACTACTGTTGGCATTTTCAGATTTATCCTTCACCGCGTCTGAGACATTGTCGGCATTACCGTTTCTCATAGCCTGGCGTACCAGGTCAAACCAACGCTTGCCCTCAAACATAAGTTCACGCCTGCGCTCGTCAAACACCATCTCTTCCAATACATCCGGGTCATTGTTGGGTGTATAGGCGAGCTTTGTTTCAACACCATAACGAGGATAGCAGGTAGCGCGCATGTTAACTGCATCTACAATATCAAAACCTTTCTGCAATAAGGCATTGACATCAGTGACTGAACCACCCTGATCCTTAAGGTCTCTGGCTTTCATTGTCAGAGCCTCGGCCTCCATAAGCAGGACATCAGTATAACGGTAGACAATCCAGTTGGGCTCAGCGGCATTGTCACCACGTCTTGTTCCTGTACTGGTCTGGCTTGAGCCGTCTTTCAGGTTGTACTTCATATCTGAATATACATACTTGACGATACCCAGATTGTTGTCAGATGCAATATTCTGATAGAAACGGACATCCTTCTTTGCAAACAGGTTGTCGGTACCGTCTCCTCTCTTTATCTTGTCAGAAGCCTTAAGCTTACCGGTAGTTGAAGAACTGCTGTTGTAATAGCTGGATATAAAAGGATTCGAAGTAGTTCTGTCATAAGGCAACTCAAAAATTGACTCGAATGAGTTACCCTGACCGAATATCGCATTATATGCATTACCGCAGTTGTCGCTTCCAAAGGTCTCAAGTATAAGAGGATACTTGTTGTATTGCTCCGGCTCTATGTCGCAGTCCAGTCCCTTATCAGACTTGATCTTCTTGTAATCCTCCTTTTTGCTTTCAGTAATATAATCACAGCAAGCTATGCACTTGTCCCATTCACCTTTCCACAGGTACATATCAGCCAGCATGGCATTGATACCTGCACGGGTAAAACGGGCCGTATTGGCCTTCTTGGTGAAATCAGAGGAGTAGTGGATAGGCGCAAAGTCCTTAATCTCCTCAAGGTCACTGATAAGGCAGTTAAGGATACTGTCAAAAGATGACTGGCCGATGAAGAAGTCTTCAGTGTCATCAATTGAAGGTCTGGTAGTATAAGGAACATCCTTAAAGGCACGTATCAGATACCAATAGCTGAGGCAACGTATGGAAATGGCCTCTGCCTTATGGGCTGCAAGCTCTGATCCATGGTAGTTAGGATCCTTGGCATGAACCTCAGGGGCATAATGCAGCACCGTGTTGGCATAGTTGATGGCCTTATAGAAGCACAGATATGTGGTGAGGCTGTTCTGATAATTGATGTTTTCATTGATGAAACGCACCAGATCATCATCACCGTTACTGGAGTTGTCAGATCCGTCAATAATGTTGTCAGATCTCATCTCTCCCCAGGCAGACATCCTTACTATGCAATCTGATGATTCCAAGGCAGCATACGCACTTCTGAGCACGCTCTCCACATCAGCCTCATTGGTGTAGAAGTTTTCAAGTACCACCTCATTCAGAGGCATAAGCGTAAGGAAATCCTCGCAAGATGTGACTGACAGTCCCATCATTGCCACAAGTATATATGATTTGAACTTTTTCATATTTTCCTCTTATTTAGATTAGAACTGTACTGATACACCAAATGTAATGGACTTGTTACGTGGTGTCTGAGAGCTGTCCTTGGCAACGTTACCAAGACCACCGCTACCGGCACTCTCCGGATCCAGACCAGAATACTTGGTGAATGTCATCACATTGTTAAGATTGAAGTTGAAGCTTACGTTGCTCACCTTGAGTCTCTTTACGATCTTAGGATCAAGTGAGTAGTTGAAAGCTGTGTAATTCCAACGAAGGAATGAACCGTTCTCTACATAACGGTCAGATCCCAGGTAGTTGTAACCATACTGATGGAGTGCACGAGGCATGATGGTCTCATCACCCTCAACACGCCAACGCCAGTTGACGGCTGCTGATGTGTTGTCAGTGCTGTACATGGCCTCGGCATTCATTCTTGAAGCGTTTACGATTCTGTTACCGTAACGGAAGTTGAACTGGTTGTTCCATGACAGACGGCCCCAAGATACGCGGAATCCGAATCCACCGTTCAGTTTGGGGAGTGAACTACCCAGATAAACTATATCAAGCTCATTGATATTACCGTCATGGTTGATATCCTCGTAAATGGCATCACCACCTACAAATGTATAGTTGGTACGTCCTACGCCGTAGTCATACATCATCTCTCTTGCATAATCCTTACCGTTTTTGTTGACAAGGATAGGATCACCGTTGGCATCCCTTGCTACAGGAGCGTTAGGTCCGCTCACGCCCGGAACTTCCTCAGCACTCCATTCTGAATACTGATAAACGCCAAGGCTACGGAATCCGTATATTGAACCGTATGCGTTCTTGAGGGCTACGTATGACAGGTATGAACCGTTCTTGTAGTCAAAGTCATTGGTCATCTTCTCCAGAAGGGTAGGATTAAGTTCCAGAATCTGGTTCATGTTATCGGCAAAGTTGATGTTACCGCCTACATTGAAATCCTGACCAAGCAGTCTGGTTGAGTAGATACGGTTAGCACTCAGGCTCAACTCCCAACCCTGGTTACGCATGGTTCCGTCGTTGGCAACAGACAATGTCGAGAAACCTGATGAAGCAGGAATTGAATAACCTGACTGAAGCATCTTCTCAGTGAGACGGTCATAAACCTCAACGCTTATGCTCAGCTTGTCACGGAACAGACCGAAATCAAATCCTAAGTTCCATGATGTGGTCTCCTCCCACTGCATCGTGCTGGCACGGATGTTGTCGGGCTTCATTGAAGACTCACCCATATAAGCGTCACCACTTGAGTACTTACTCAGATACATACCGTCACCACCAGGAGCATTACCCTGCAGACCCCAACTTACACGGGCGGCAAGCATGGTAAGTACGCCTGACTGGCGGATGCTCTCCATGAAATTCTCATCAATGATGTTCCAACGTCCTGAAGCTGACGGGAAGGTTCCCCAACGGCTGGCATCACCGAAACGGGTGTTACCGTCTGAACGGGTGGTGAAGTCAAGAGAGTACTTACTGCGGTATGAGTAGTGTGCAGTGAATGTAACGTTCATGCTGCGGCTGCGGTTTGCACTGGTAGACATACTGCTTATGTTACCGGGAAGACCTATTGACTCAAAGCCTGAAGGCAGACCTGACAGACCTCCGTTCTGTCCCTTACTGTTACTTGTATTCACCTGACCTCTAACCATCATCATGAATGAGTGGTTAGGATTGTTCAGATGAGGTATGAAAGTAAGAGAGTGTGTGGTTCCTATTGAAGAACTCTTGTTGGCGTTGGCCGATACAGAGTTGGCGTTGCTGTCAGACCATCCCTGTTTGGCAAGGCTCTGAGGAGTATAGTTGTCACCACCGCTGTTGGTCACACCAAACGTGATACGTGCATCATATGTAAGCTTGGTCTCGTTGTTGTCAAGTCCCAGCAGGTTATAAACCAGAGAGAACTCAGGCTGAACGTTAAGAGATGTACTGTACTGCTTCTTCTGGGCAGCCTCAGCAACAGGGTTGGTGTTGTTGGGCAACTCGTCAGATGCAGAAGGAAGCATATGATAGAATACGTCAGTGACAACATCCGGTCCGTTGGGATCATTGGGATTCTCTTCCTCATAATAGATTGCCAGGTTAGGCATCATCTTCATGGCAGTTCCCAAAGCATTTGAATTCTGCTTGTTCTTGCTGTAGGTCATTGAGAAGTTTGTCACAATCTTGATACGGTCTGACACGAAGTAGTCAAATGCCACACGGGTTGTGAAACGGTTCATCTTCTGACCCTTGATAGAGTTGCTCTGGTTGTCGAAGCCGGCCGAAATACGGAAGTTTGCCTTGTCACCACCACCGGAAACTGATACGTTGTGTGAGTGCTGGAGACCTATCTGAGTAACAGCTTTAACCCAGTCGGTATTGTTGTTGTACATGCGGTACTCGCTGAATGTCGGGTTGTAGTTGAACTCATCGATATCTGCTGCGGCATCACTCATCTCCGGATTGAAGAATGACTCCTTCATGAACATGGTGTACTGGTCACCGTTCAGCAGTTTGTAGCCTTCAGGCTGCCAGGTGGCATTAAGACGGTAAGAGTAGTTTACACGGGTCTTACCGCGCTGTCCGCGCTTGGTCTTGATTTCCATAACACCGTTGGCACCACGTGCACCCCAGATGGCTGTAGCGGCAGCATCACGAAGGATGTTGATCGTAGCTATATCCTCAGGGTTGATGTTAAGGAGCTCAGATACCTTCTCACTGTTACCTGACTCATTCTCAAAGTCAAAGTGGTTTACAAGGTTTGCCTCAATTTCCCAGATGTTACCGTCAACTACAATCAGCGGGTTGGCATCACCCCACATGGTTGCTACACCGCGCAAGTGCATTGTTGAACGAGCACCCAGGTCACCTGAGTTGAATACGATGTCAAGTCCGGGGACACGACCCTGAAGAGCCTCATCGACTGTGGTTATACCCAGTCCCTCAAACTCCTCCATGTTAATGGTAGCCACGGCTGATGAAACCTCACGCAAAGGAATAGGAAGACCATTACCTTCCATGACGCGGTCAGCTACGATATCAACCGGCTCCAGATCTGTCTGATCCTTCATCTTGATCTCAAAATAGAGCTTGTCAATAGGGATATCGACAGTCTCATAACCTACGTATGAAATCTGTATCCTGTCCTTGGGATTCTTCAACTGGAAAGAGAAGTTACCTTCGACATCAGTAATGGCATGGTTTACGATACGGTCAGCAGCATCTCTTTCGGTGACATTAACCATCATCATCGGTCCCTCATTATCTTCTACAACACCGCTGATGATATCACCGGCTTTCTGTGCAGAAAGCATTCCGGGAAGAACAACTATGGCAAGAGCCACAGCCACTCTCAATAATCTGTTATTATAGTGTTTCATTGTCATTTGGTTTGCTGATTAAAAATTCACTTCACCGTTGCACAACGGACCGTCTATAAGATGGATGACAGCGTATGATGATGTCTCTATACGTGCATCCGATACATCTGTCACATCACCCTTACTCTTATCTGCATCAAGGTCAAATCCCTTGGCCAACTGATACTCACGACACATTATATTATAATACTTGTCAACGTCAGTCTTTACATGACGCAGATTGTTATTGGCATCCGTGAGCTCTATGCCGTCATTGTCTGATACGGCATGAAGTCTTACGAACTGCTTGTCAGAGTCTCTCATGTAAGCAGTCTGATAATCAGCGCTTCCTCTGTTGAACTCAGCATTGATATAAACTGAATTATCCTGGATGTGATACTTGATAAAGTTCTTCACCTTATTCATCTCAACATCAAAGAAGTGCTCCTCAAATCTGGAGTTATCAACATTTTCAGTTCCCATTGAAGCTGATACAGAATCAGCAAAAACAGAATCTATGCGTTCAATTGCCGTACCGCCACGGTAATTCTTGCTGAATACCAGCATTGAGTCCTGCCAGGCACTCTTTGCGGCGTCCTCATCAAGAGCATACGTAACTTCGAACAACTGAGCTGCGATTGAATCCCAATATATCTTCAGGTCTCTCAGTACATCCGGATCACGGACAAGATTGTTGTCTATGAGATTTTGTACTGAAGCCGAAGTAGGAACATAGAGAGTATAGTTATAGGTGCTGAAGTACGGCACGATCTTCTCTGATCCATGGTCATAATTGTTTGAATAGTCACCAAAGAATTCAGCTGATTCCATAAGCTCGAAGAACCTTTTGAATTCCGGATAATTGACGTTATCTGACAGGATATCATAAACAGACCTGTGAGAAGACTGAAGCGGTTTGTCTATTACATACGTCACACCGTTACCTCTGGTGGTCTCAACCATATCATAACGGTTAAGGATTGTGATGGTCTGGTCTTTTTCAACCTGCCAGCCTCCTGCTACCTCCATCAGGCCGTAATCGGTCTTGGGGACTACGTTTCCTTGCTTGAAGCGTATGGCACCGCCGCCCTTTGTGCGGAAATAGGCATACTTGGTCTTATCCACAACATCTGTCTCAACACCCTTCTTGTCGGCCGACGTGGTTGTCACGATATGATAATCCAGCAAGTCAGAAAGACGGTTGCGTATGAAATCCGTTGATGTGATACCTGTTGTAACTGAAGTACCTACCGTGTTTCCGTCATAGTTATATATATCGGCATTGACAGCCTGCTTGACGTCATCATATCCGAAAGCAATGACCTTAAGGGTTCCGCCATGACGCTCAAGTGCATATGAAACCGGATCAACCCAAACGAGTTTGTTCATCAAATCGGGGTTGCTGCTTGTATCGTTGATCTCAGGAAGGAACAGGCTGTAGACTGCTGACATTGAATTGAGGTAATAGCAGAATCCCATGGATTCATCCTCAATAGCCCAGTCCATTACCTTAAGCTTCTCATTGACAAGAGCAGGATAAGCAACTGACTTGTATGTAGTAGGTGTATTGATGTAGTCAGTAAAGTAAATGGCTCCGTTACAGCAGATAACAACCCTGTTGATATCTCTCTTGGCCTGCTCTACATCTTCAAACAGAGGATCCTGTGCGTCATTCATGACATCCTTGAACTTGCTGGGAACTGAAGATGCCATTGAAGTAAGCATGTTGTTGTTGACAAGCTTTACGATAACGTTCATGTCAATTCCACTCATATCCTCTGCCACTTGACTGGGTGTCGTGGGAGGTGTGGTCTTGTACTTGGCTATACCGTATTTGTCTCTCATATCCTTGTTTGCTTCACTCAGCCACCATTCCATTACAATGCTGTCAGTAGGAACAATCATGACACCCATGTTCTGCTGCATGTCCTGATTGGCATCTGAAGTAACTTTGACAAAATATGAATTCCATCCCGGATCAAACTTGAGCAGTGATGAATTAGCCACCTGTGATGATCCGATAGGCTTCTTGTTCAATACATCATCACCGGAATATGAGCCTTGATGACGCTTTGAAAGATACATCTTGGTGAATACTGAATCCGGATGAGCGGCAAGTGCGGCGTTAAGGGCATTCGTACTTTCTATCTCTTTTCCTAAAAGCCTGTTAATATTCTCCAAATGGGACTTGGAAGTGGTAAGACCGGCTACCGGGAAGGTAGACGAGCCTTGAGACTTTACAAAATAAGGAACTGAGAAACGGTCAATAATGGAGCTCCATATGATAGAGGTGTTTCTGGGAGATGCCGTGGTATCTGAATTTGCCAGGTATTCAGCCATACTAGGCAACAGATAGATAACATCCTCCATGACATGGATAAAGCCATTGAAACACTTCTTGTTCTGAATCTTTATCTTGGTGCCGTTTATGCTGGCCTCATTACCCTGGCGGGCGGGTTTACCCGAGGGGTTTGAAAGAGGATACTGACCCTGGTTGAAGAGGAAGTCATAATCGTCATCCTTGATGCCTTTATATTTAAGGTATGCGTTGGTGAAAACGATCATAGGCTTTTTTGTACCGTCCTCAAAAATGACCATTCCTGAAGGCTCGTTCCTGTATCTGTCCCAATATTCGTTCTTAGGCATATCCTTAGGATAGATGACACGTACTGAGTCATAGATACTGGATGTAGTCATTCTACGCAGAGTAGTTCCGATGACAGGACCCTCTGCATTGGAGAGAGCTGCTACCTGATACACATTCTCAATCATTGAGCCGTAAAGTATCAGTTTCATCTGGGCCTTGGTCAGATCCTTGAATTCCACCTTGCGGTTTCCTGCAAGCGGACAATTCTCAAGAAAACGCTCAAAAGCCTCGTCATCAGCCACAAAGAGAGTCTTACTACCTGTCTTGGCAAGAACGTTCTTATAACCAAGCGAATCGATCAAGGCGGCATAATACTTGAAAGAGTAATGCTTTGTTACGCCATCTTCATCTTCCGCATCAAAACCCTCGTATAGGGTTTCATAAATACTGGTGCCAAGCCATTCTGGGAATCTCTTGTCAAGATCAAAATCCCGTCTGCAGGATGACAGGGCCAGAATCACGGCCAATACTGTCAAGGCAGATCCGAAAGATCCGAAACGGCCTGTAAGTGATTTGATTTTTTTCATCATATAATTTGTTTTAGTATTATACTTTGAAGAGTTACTCCTTATCAATACCCTCTATGGTCTTTATGTGGCCCTGAGCGTCATATTCCAGCTCACAGACCTTGAGGCTGCGAAGCCATGACTTGCCGCCTGAAGGCACACTGTCGTGATGGAACAGATACCATTTGCCTTTATACTCAATAATGGAATGATGTGTAGTCCAACCTACCACAGGAGTCAGTATTACGCCCTGATAGGTAAACGGACCGTAAGGATTGTCACCGATGGCATAGCACAGGAAATGGCTGTCACCGGTTGAATATGAGAAGTAATATTTGCCTTTGTATTTGTGCATCCATGATGCCTCGAAGAAGCGGTGAGGATCATCTGCCTTGAGAGGATTTCCCTTCTCGTCAACCACCAGGATGGGACGCGGGGCCTCTGCAAAATTCAGGCCGTCCTTGGTGAGACGTACGCAGCGGCTGGGCAGGGCATCCTCTTTACCCTCCGGCAGATACGGAGTCTCAAGATGTATGTTGTCTTTGTAACGCTGAAGCTGACCGCCCCATAATCCGCCGAAATAGACGTAAACCTCACCGTCTGCATCATCGCGGAAAGCGCACATGTCAATGCTGTAACTGCCGGCTACCGGTGCGGGATTAGGGATGAACGGGCCCTCAGGACGATCTGCAATGGCTGTACCCCAATGGAACACGTCAGTACGGTCCTTCATAGGGAAATACATGATGTAGCGTTTCTTCTTCTTGCTGTAGCCAAGGCCTTTTGCCTGTTCTTCGGCATTTGTCGGAACTTCAATTTCATACTCTTGGACATCACAGTCCCAAAGCTGTCTGCCAGCCCATGGAATATCTTCCAGGCCTATGACCTTACCGTGGTCTACGACCTGGCCGTTCATGATGTCATCTGTGGAAAGGACGTGATAATCCTTCATGACATACTGGTCTCCGTTGTCGTTCTCAACGTTCTCGCATTCCCAGTCATGTGAAGGATAGATGTAAACCCTGCCGTTAAACACATGTACAGAGGGATCTGCCATGTAATCCGCAGGGAAAAGATAACGCTTCTTCATAAGTTTTTTGGTTAATATTATATTATTTAAAAATCAAGTTAGCGGCCAAAGTTAACTCTTTTTTTGCTTTCAAAACAGTTTTGTCCCCTTTTTTTTCGGCAAAACATAAAAAATTAACCTTGAAGCACTCCAAACTACCTTTTGGAGCCTGTCTGAAATGTTAAAAAGCGCCTGATTGCAAAAATTCTAAAAAAAGAGACCGCTTGAAAAGCGGTCCCTCTGTTTGGTCTTCCCCCACATCTTCTCAGACCGGAGGTCAGACATCACGAAAGTCAATTACTAACCAAATATGTGCATGAAAACTTACACCGGCAAAGATAACGGGCCTTTTCGTGATATACCGTTTGCCACGTGCCAATGACATTAAGATTTGTGCCAGACATTCGGAATTGTGTCTGAGAGAGGGTCGTAAATGTTCCAAAAATGTAAACAATTGTTCCAAAAAACAAGGGCAGACACGCCTGTCTGCCCCATTTGCTGTCGTACCCGGATTCGAACCAGGACAAACAGAACCAAAACCTGTTGTGCTACCATTACACCATACGACAATCGCCTTAAGCCCCTTAAAAGGGCGTGCAAATATAGCTAAAATCCGCTATTCGGCTATAAGCAGATAGTAGTTTTTCTTACCGCGCTGCAGAACTATGTAACGCCCGTCAACCAGGTCTGCCTCAGTGATGGCACGTGAGTGATCATATGTCTTCTCTTTGTTGATAGACACACCGCCGCCCTGCATCATCTTGCGGGCTTCACTCTTACTGAAAAACACCGGACAGATATCAGTCAGGAAATCTGACGCCTTGACGTTCTCAGCCAGCACCTGGCGGTTGAACCTGAACTGAGGCACACCCTCAAACACTGAAAGCAGCATGGACTCATCAATGCTCTTGAGCTCATCGCTGCCGGCGTTGTTTCCAAACAGAATCTCGGAAGCCTCGGCTGCAGCCTTGTAATCCTCCTCACTGTGAACCATGCAGGTCACATCCTTGGCAAGACGCTTCTGGAGCAGACGCAGATGCGGAGCGGCATTGTGTTCAGCTATCAGTGCCTCGCATTCGTCTTTCTCAATGTTTGTAAAAATCTTGACATAACGCACTGCATCCTCATCACTTACGTTGAGCCAGAACTGATAGAACTTGTAGGGAGATGTATACTCCGGGTTGAGCCATACGTTACCGCCTTCTGTCTTGCCGAACTTGGTTCCGTCTGACTTGGTGATGAGCGGACATGTCAGGGCAAAGCACTCAGTGCCGTTGATGCGGCGGATAAGTTCCGCTCCGGTGGTAATGTTGCCCCACTGGTCAGCACCGCCCATCTGAAGCTTGCAGTTCTTGTGCTCGTTCAGATACAGGAAGTCATAACCCTGCAGAAGCTGGTAGGTGAATTCCGTGAATGACAGACCGTCACGGGCCTCGCCATTAAGGCGCTTTTTCACAGAGTCCTTGGCCATCATGTAGTTTACCGTGATGTGTTTGCCTATGTCACGTGAAAAATCCAGGAAGGTAACGTTCTTAAGCCAGTCATAGTTATTTACAAGTTCAGCCTTATTGGGAGCATCGCTGTCAAAATCCAGAAATTTGGCAAGCTGCTTACGGATACACTCCACATTATGCTTGAGAGTGTCTTCATTGAGAAGGTTACGCTCCTGCGACTTACCGCTGGGATCACCAATCATTCCCGTAGCACCGCCAATCAAAGCCAAAGGCTTGTGTCCGCAACGCTGGAAATGACGAAGTATCATAATACTGCACAGATGTCCTATATGGAGGGAATCTGCTGTGGGATCAAAACCCACGTAGGCTGTAACCTGTTCCTTGTTCAGAAGTTCATCGGTACCGGGCATCATCTGATGAATCATGCCTCTCCAGGTCAGTTCTTCAACAAAATTAGTCATTACGCTATGATTTAGATTTTCAATATTTTCCAAAAGGTCCGCAAATATACTATTCTTTAGCCAAAGTCACAATAAGAAAGAAACCTTTTGCTGTTGATTGCAAGTTGTTGAATAATTGTCTCAGGCCTTTCAGCCCTTTGTGCAGCGGCTAAATCAATTACATCCTGGACGGAGCATTTTCCATCGGTCTCAAGGAAAAGGCGGTCTAAGGGGATTTGTCTGATTGCATCGGGGTTGTGTTTAAGGCCGAATGAGACCAAGATTCCCTGAGCGTAAAGCCGGTTCATCTGTTCAGGGCCTCCGCGGTAGCCGTGAATAAGCCAGGATTGAGTGGGCTTTATCAGTTTGCGCAGACGGATCACACTGTCGAAATCGCGTACTACGTGTAGAATCATGGGTTTGTGGAATTGCTCTGAGAGCTCCGTCTGACGGATAAAAGCACGCTCCTGAAGTTCATGGGAAGGTCCTTTCAGGGTGTCGAACCCGCATTCTCCAACCGCAAGAATATGGGGATTCGCAATCAGACCCTCCAACGCATACAACTGGTTATCAGTATCATCGGTGACATCCCAAGGATGCAGCCCCACGCTGAAAAAATGACCTTGCTCCTTTGGTAACGGCCCAAGCCCAATGCACACCAGCGCCGTACCCGGCTCCTTCGGCATCACATGAGTATGTATGTCGATAATGTTCATGGAACGGGATCGTAACCTGAGCCTCCCCACGGATGGCAACGCAAAACACGCCTTATGGCAAGCCACGTTCCCTTGAAAGGACCATGCTTGGTTATGGCCTCAATGGCGTACTCCGAGCAGGTGGGAGTAAACCTGCATGAAGGCGGGGTAAAGGGAGAGATGAACTTGCGGTAAAATCGTATGGGAAGCATCAGCAACCACCCTAACGATTTGGTAAAATTATTCAACAAACGCCTCATTCCTCAGACAATGATTCAATCAGTTTTTCCATAGCCTGCCGGAGACGTTCCGCCAGCTTTCGGGAGTCCCAAAGACGGGTGTCATTGAATAGAAAAGCAAGAGCCATGCCCTGCCCTTTAGAGGCGACTGCCTCTTTAAGAGGATCTGACGATGTCCTGTAAAATTCACGTATCTGACGCTTTATCCTGTTACGGTCAACGGCATGGTGAAAGTTACGTTTAGGTGCACTTATAAGGATCTGTACACCATCCATATCGTCGGTCAGAAGCCACACCAGACGCACGGGGAAAACCGATATCTGACGGTTTCCCTCATTGAAGAGCCTTTCTATCAGCTTGCTGCTGCACAGGCGCTCATGTTTGGCAAATGTATTGGCTTCTGTCATAAAAAGAAAGACGGGTTCCACATCAGGCATAATACCCGCATGAGAGGAACCCGTCAGTATAATGTGTGTATTACTTCTTCTGATTGGCAGCGAACCAGGCGTCAATGGCGGCGGACATTGAGGTAATACCGGGAACCGGGGCCTCTATGTCAAGACGCAGGCCTGCATCGCGGATGGCCTTGGCGGTTGTGCCGCCAAAACAACCTATAATCTTATCGCCTTGGACAAAGTCAGGGGCATTCTGCTTGAGAGACTCAATGCCTGCGGGGCTGAAGAATACCAGCATGTCATAATCGTCAAGCTCACCAGCTGCAAACTCATTGCTGACGGTACGGTACATGACAGCCTCAGTATGTGCTATCTTGTTGGCGTCCAGCAACTCCTTGAGTTCACCGGTATGGACGTTAGACATCGGAATGAAATACTTCTCAGTCTTGTGTTTGAGGATAGGAGCCATAAGGCTGTCTACCTTACCTGTGTTGCCGAAGAACACCTTACGTTTGCGATACTGAACATACTTCTGGATGTACAGAGACACTGTCTCGGTAATGCAGAAATACTTCATATCCTCCGGGATGTTAACTCTCATTTCGGCGCAAAGCTGGAAGAAATGGTCAACAGCGTGACGTGATGTGAATACTACAGCGGTGTGGTCAAGTATGTTGACATGCTGCTGTCTGAACTCTTTGGCACTAAGCGGATCTACACGGATAAAAGGCTTGAAAACGAACTCCACGCCATACTTCTCAGCCAGGTCAAAATAAGGGGACTTGCCTGTTGTAGGCTGCGGCTGGGATATGAGAACCTTCTTAACTTTCAAGGCTATACGGTTTAAATTAGACCAAATAATCTGCTCGTTAGCATAAACTCTATAAGAATAGGCGCTAATTCGAACGCACAAAGGTACGTAATAAATCCCAAATTTGAATGCCGATTCTTAAATAAGGTGGTGTTTATCTTGAAAATTCTGCCGATAATGACCAAAAGTCGCATCAGATATGCAAAAATGAGCAGTGCCAGGAGATGAATGTCAAGGAATACGACGCATATTGAAAATATCAGAATAAGCAAACCTGCTACTGAATATGACATTACGAAAAAGCAATTCCATCGACCCGGTTTAAGGGTAATTATCTGTCTTCTGTAGAGAATCTTGTTCGTGACGGTGTAAAGCATCAGTTTGATGACAAGACAAACCACCACTGCCAATGAATACCAAAGCAGGAAAATGACCTGAGAAAATCCCTCCTCCATCAGATCATGGGAGTAAATTCCGACCGATATGCCTATGCTGATGCTGGACAGTATAAAGACAGCAATATTCTCGGCTGTGGAGAGAAGCGGATAACTTACATCACCGTCAGGGCTCTTGAACCTGAACATTGAAAGGAATGACTTGATATAGTCATACCTGTAAGGGCCCATTATCACCAGCATGAGCAGCAATGTCAGTATCATTGCCGACAGGAACCAGTCATTGAGATGGTATGAGCCTGCTAAATCAATTATCGGAATAAAGGTCATTATCTGTTTGTATTGATTTTACTGGTTGTATCATTCCAGTCAGAAAGCGTATCTACAAGTGTCATCGCCTCCTCCGGAGTCCGGGCCACGTTCCAAAGTTTCCTGAACACGGGGTTCATGAAATGGCGGTCTGCAGTCCGGTCGAGCATCTCGAGAAGAGGATCGTAGTAATGGTCTGTATTCAATATTATTATCGGTTTGACAAACAGGCCCAGCATCTTCCAGGTAATAATTTCGAACAATTCCTCGAAGGTTCCGGTTCCGCCGGGGAGCGCGATGACGGCATCTGCCATCCCGGCCATACGGTTCTTACGCTCGTGCATATCAGAGGTGATGATGGTTTCTGTCAGCCCCTGATGCAGCCAACCGTTATCAACCATGAACTGCGGAATGATGCCGATGGAAACACCGCCGGCATCAAGGGCACCATCCTCAACAGCCGCCATGAGACCGGTACTGCCGGCGCCTGATACAAGCCTCTTGCCGGCTTTTGCTATAAGCCCGCCCAACTTGTAAGCGGCATCAACAAAAACCTTCTCGGCATCGGCACTCGATGCCCCGTAAACCACAATAGTCTTTCTCTCCATCAGTATCTGTAGTGTTCAGCCTTGTAAGGACCCTCAACCGGAACACCTATGTAATCGGCCTGAGCCTGAGTGAGCTTGGACAGATGAACGCCGATGCGCTCCAGGTGCAGACGTGCCACCTCCTCATCCAGATGTTTGGGCAGACGGTAAACGTCAACAGGGTATTTCTTGTTGAAGAGTTCAATCTGAGCCAGTGTCTGGTTGGTGAAGCTGTTGCTCATTACAAAGCTGGGATGTCCAGTAGCGCAACCCAGATTAACCAGTCGGCCATCGGCCAACAGGATAATGCTGTGTCCGTCGGGGAAGAAGTAACGGTCTACCTGCGGTTTTACGTTCTGGCACTTGATACCAGGTATCTTTTTGAGTTTGTCAACCTGTATCTCGCTGTCAAAGTGGCCGATGTTGCAGACTATAGCTTGATCAGGCATAACCTTGAGATGATCGGTTGTTATGACATCGATGTTACCTGTAGTGGTTACGAATATGTTGCCAAGCGGTGCGGCCTCCTCCATGGTTACCACCTCATAGCCCTCCATTGCAGCCTGCAAGGCGCAGATGGGATCAATCTCGGTCACCAGAACGCGGGCACCGTATGAGCGCATGCTCTGGGCACAACCCTTACCTACCTCACCGTATCCGGCCACAACGCAAACCTTACCTGCAATCATAACATCGGTAGCGCGTTTAATACCATCGGCCAACGACTCGCGGCAGCCGTACAGGTTATCAAACTTGCTCTTGGTTACGGAGTCATTCACGTTGAATGCGGGGAACAGAAGCTCACCGTTCTGCTGCATACGGTACAGACGGTGTACACCGGTAGTGGTCTCCTCACTTACACCCTTTATGTCCTTGGCAATGTTCTGCCAGTAAGTGTCGCCTTTCACCTTGGCAACCTCCTTGAGTGCGTTCAGGAGTTCACGCTCATCGGCTGACTCTGCATTGTAATCCAGAGCCTTGGGATCTTTCTCACCCTTTACACCCAGATGTATCATCAGAGTAGCATCGCCACCGTCATCAACTATCATGTTGGGACCTCCCTCAGGGAAATTCATGGCCTGAAGGGTACACCACCAGTATTCCTGAGCAGTCTCACCCTTCCAGGCAAAAACTGCGGCACTGCCGGCAGCGGCGATGGCTGCAGCGGCGTGATCCTGGGTAGAGTATATGTTGCATGAGCACCAGCGGATCTGGGCACCCAGCTCGTGAAGAGTCTCAATGAGAACCGCTGTCTGAATGGTCATGTGGAGAGAGCCCATGATACGGGCACCCTTAAGGGGTTTTGAATCACGGTACTTGTCACGGAGAGCCATAAGTCCGGGCATTTCCTTCTCAGCCATCTCAATCTCCTTGCGGCCAAAATCAGCCAGCTTGATGTCTGCCACTTTATAAGGCAGGTTTGTATAAAGTTCGTTCATATCTTAATTATTGTGCTTGCAAAGGTAATAAAAAAAGGTCTTAAGGCTAGGGATTAAAAAAGTGGGGTTGGCATTTTTGTCAACCCCACTTTTTTCATTTCTAGCCTTACTTACGCAGACCGAGAGCCTTGACGATGGCGCGGTAGCGCTCAATGTCTCTCTCCTTGAGGTAGTTGAGCAGTCTACGACGCTTACCTACCAGCTGGGTCAGTGCCCTTTCAGTGCTATAATCCTTACGGTTCTCCTTAAGATGTTCCG
>Ga0310690_10000921_pt1 | contig 57054 bp, 53 predicted proteins | sample AusTroGonzalo_MG_2_FD_207661 | JGI IMG/M metagenome (GOLD analysis project Ga0310690, IMG submission 207661) | Bovine rumen microbial communities from tropical cattle in Woodstock, Queensland, Australia - Gonzalo_04 (v2) (version 2) | ecosystem: Host-associated > Mammals > Digestive system >... | reverse complement strand
CGTAGTATTCGTTACCCCACTGGTAGCCAAGCCATTGGATATCCTCTTTGATGGCATCGACATACTCCATGTTCTCCTTGGTGGGGTTGGTGTCGTCGAAGCGCAAGTTGCACACGCCGCCGTGTTGCGCGGCGATGCCGAAGTCGAGGCAGATGGCCTTGGCGTGACCGATGTGGAGGTAACCGTTCGGCTCTGGGGGAAAGCGCGTCTGCACACGTCCGCCGTTCTTGCCGTTACTGAGGTCTTCTTCCACTTTCGCTTCAATGAAATTGAGCGACTTCTTTTCGATTACTTTTTCTTCTTCCGGGTTTGTCATAGCAATTCAAGATTCAAAATTTAAAATTCAAAGATTAGTAGGCTTTATACTTGTCGCCAGTCTTCTCGATGAGGATACGATAGTATTCGTCGCTGTACTTGGGGTGCTTGCTGTTGATGGGCACATACTTTTGTCCCGGGACAGGCTCGCCAGGGGTATTCAGGTTGCCATCCACATACTTCATAAACAGCTCGTGGTAGAAACGCTTCCACATGACCGTCGTTTCGTTGGCGGCATCGCATGAGAACTTGGTGAGTTCCCGCTGCTGAGCCTCTCTTCCCTTGATGGTGGCCACGCGCTTATCCAAAGCAGGAACAACGCTTTCCACCCATTTCGTCTCCAACTCGCGCTGGCGTTTACGGATTTCGGGATGGATGTAGTCATACTTGGTGTAGGCCCAGTTGCTCATCTGGTTGAAGGTCCAGAAGGCGGACGACTCCGACCATTCGCTCATCGAGCCGTTGCCTTCGCGGAAGCACTCAGGGATCTCGGTCATGCAGGTGTACATCGGGCAGTAGATCGTGTTGTCGGTATCGTCGACACCAAACCAAATGATGCCACCGATGGGCCATTCCTGATAGCCACGGCTTTGGGCAACGAAGCTGAAGCCCGTCTGCTGGGTGGCGGTGGTGCGCTCATGCACATAGGTCACGCCGTCGACTTCCCAGTCCATGGGACGCCAGCGATAGGGGCAATGGAAGGGACCTGCGCCCACACATTGCGACATGTCGAGTTCGGTGCCTTCGAGGTGGTCGCGCATGAAGTCCATCATGTCAAGGACGCTGACTTTCTTGTTGGGCAACACCCACAAAGGCATGCGGTTGGTCGGGAAATTGTCGGGGGTCTGGCACATGCCTTCCTTATAAGGCTGGGCGCGCTGGATGTCGCGACCCGTGGCATAGCCCCAATAGTCCTTCATGTTGTCGGTCACCTTGTTGAACATGGCCCACACGCGGAGGTCGCAGAAGCGGGCACCGTCAAAAGTCACAGGGTTGTAGACATCGGAGAACGAGAACTTATCGTCGGGACCGTTATAGAGCTTCATCTCCTTGGCGAAGCTGATCACGTCGTCGGCATAGACGCAGTCGATGTTCGGGTCTTTCAAAAGCTTGTCAATGTTTTTGAAAGTGATGCTGGTCTTGCACTTGCGCGTAGCCAGCGGGAAAGTGGTGATGCGGGCTTGGTTGGCGTGACCGCTCACATAGCCGTCGGGGATACGTTGAGCCACCCAAACGGCACCTTTGTTGGCCTTGCCTTTGCCAATCATCTCAAGAATCCACACCTCCTCGGTGTCGCAGATGCTGAACGACTCGCCCTCGCTGACATAGCCGTAGTTGTAAACCAGCTCGCCCATGCACTTGATGGCTTCGCGGGCGGTCTTGGCGCGTTGCAGGGTGATGTAAATCAGGCTGCCATAGTCGATGATGCCCTGGCCTTCCCAGAGACATTCGAGACCACCGTAAGTCGTCTCACCGATGGCCAGTTGCCATTCGTTCATATTTCCGACCACATTATAAGTGTGCGCCACCTCAGGAATCTGGCCGCGGTACATGCCGCCGTCCCAGTCGTACACGTCGCGCATGGCACCGACAGGCCAATCGGCGGCAGGATAGTGATAGAGCTCGCCATAGAGCACATGGCTGTCGGCGGCATAGCTGATCATGCAGGAGCCATCAGTGGAGGCGCCTTTGGTGATGAGGAAATTAGTGCAGGCATTGGCTTTCCCGAAGGAAAAAACAAGGACCAAAGCCAGGATTGCAGTGAATACTTTTTTCATAGGATATGATTTTATGATGATACTTCTATTAGAGCCTACAAAAATAGTAAAATGTTTCGTTGAAAAAGGTGAATTCTTCAATTGTTTGCATTTTATTGAATTAAAACAATTTATCCGACAGCAAACGACAACAAACGACTACTGTCGACTACAAACGTTTGTTCAACGGCTTGGTCTTGACGGAAGGTTTTTCTTTGCAGCGAGAAAAACGAACAAGTTATGACAAAGAAAAAACCATTTGACAAAAAACACTCGACAAAGATTTCCTTTTCGGAATTAGTTGAGCTTATTAGAAGCAGTTGTGACTATAAGTTTTGCATCATAGATGAAACCATTGACGATGAGCTTCTGGAACTTGCAGCAAAACACAACATTGACCTGAAAGGCTACAAACATGTGATTGAAACATCAGGCATTCAACATTCGGAAAAACGGCACGGAAACAAAAGTGAAGACCGAACACCATTGTCGCTGGAAGATTATTTGCTGATACCTTTTATTATTCGGAATAGGGATGAAGTAACAATTTCTCCGTCAAAAACGGGAACAAACAAACAAAATGTGCTACTATACAAGAAAAAGATAGGCCTTCAGTATGTGTATGTGGAGGAAATCAGAGATGGAAAAAACAAAAGTTTGGCTTTCAAGTCTTTTCGTAAGAGGCAACCAGAAAGCCCCTCCGATGAGAGGGGCTAATCTGTGTTATCACGGAGGGAACATGCCGAAGCCCGCCCCTTACGTCTTGATAATGCACTGGTTTTTCATTCCGTGTCCGCGACCAACTGCCTGCAAAAATACAACAAAAACCAAAACCTCACCATAAAAATGAAAAATATTCCTTATTTTAGCCAATTGAACACGATAGAAAACATGGCGCAGCAAACTTTTGTCAACCAGAAACTTGAATTTGTCGAAGAGCTGGTGCTTTATACCGATTCGCATATCTTCCTTACGGGACGGGCAGGCACGGGAAAGACCACCTTCCTGAAGAACCTGCCACTGAAAACATACAAGCGCATGGTTGTGGTGGCGCCTACCGGCGTGGCCGCCATCAACGCGGGCGGACAGACGATTCACTCGTTCTTCCAACTGCCTTTCGGACCGCAGGTACCAGAAAACGCACAAAGAGGCGCATACAAGGCCAAAACGTTAGCCGCCCAATTCCAAAAACTCAACAAGAAGAAACTCAACCTCATCCGCAGCCTCGACCTGCTCATCATCGACGAAATCAGCATGGTACGCGCCGACGTGCTTGATGCGGTGGATGCCGTGCTGCGACGGGCACGACGCTCACAGAAGCCCTTTGGCGGCCTGCAACTGCTGATGATCGGTGACGTGCACCAGCTGGCACCCGTGGCCAAGGCCGAGGAATGGGAGGTATTGGCGCCTTATTACGTTACGCCTTATTTCTTCGGTAGCCAGGTACTGCAAAAGACGCCCTATGTTTGCGTGGAGCTGGAGCACATCTATCGCCAACACGACGAGGACTTCATCACCTTGTTGAACAAGGTACGTAACAACCAAATGGACGCCGATTGCGTTCGCCTGCTCAACAGCCGCTATATGCCCAATTTCATCGCTCACGACAACGAAGGCTACATCACCCTGACCACCCACAACTACCAAGCCGACCAAATCAACGAGTCGAAGCTGGCAGCCATCGATGCCAAGCCACTAATCTTTGAGGCTTTAGTGCATGGCAATTTTCCCGAAAACACCTTCCCCACCAAGGAAGAGCTGGTGCTGAAAGTCGGGGCGCAGGTGATGTTCGTCAAGAACGACCCGAGTCCAGAGAAGGCTTTTTATAACGGCAAGATTGGGCGACTGGTAGGCTATGATGAAAACGAAGGCACCGTCACAGTGAAATGCGGTGCAGAACTCATCGTCGTGCCCAAGCTGACTTGGCAGAACATGGAGTACACCATCAACGCTGAGAACCAGGATATTGAGGAAAAGGAAATCGGCAGCTTCACCCAGATACCATTGCGTCTAGCATGGGCCGTCACCATCCACAAGAGCCAAGGCCTTACCTTCGACAAAGTCATCGTCGACGCGGGACAAGCCTTCGCCCACGGGCAGGTGTATGTCGCCCTCAGCCGCTGCACCTCGTTGGAAGGCCTCGTGCTGAAAACACGCATCACTTCCAATGCCTTAGTCAACGACCATTCCGTTGATCAGTTTGTGGAGCGACTGCCCGAGAAGGAACCCACGCAGGAGAAAGTCGACCAACTGCGCCACGAGTATGAGCTGGAGACCATGCTCGAGCTCATCGATTTCGACGGTATCTACAAGGACTTCGGCAAGCTGATGAAGGTGATGTACGACAACGACACCTTGTTTGAAAGTGCATTAATCCAAGACCTCTCGCAGCGGCGCAACAGGATTCATGAAGAGCTTTGCACGGTGAGTATCAAGTTCGAAAGCCAGATACAGAAACTCCACGCCCAAGCTCCTTCGTGCGAGCAAAACCCGGCCTTGCAGGAGCGCATAATCAAAGGTGCGGCCTACTTCGATGAGCATCTGAAAGCCATCGCCGACGGCCTCTTCGACTTGCCTTTCAAGACCGACAATCAAGCTGTCAACGACCAACTCTCCGAAGCCTTGAAACTGCTCGGGGAAGACATCGGCATCAAGGAGGCGTGTTTGGAAGCCTGCAAAGACGGCTTCACCATCGAAGCCTATCAAAAGACAAGGTCGCTGAAAATGATTGAAAAAGAGAAGAGCGGAAAAAAGAAAGTGGAGATTAAGTTTGAGCCAAGCAAAAACGGAGGGCTATACTCCATTTTACTATCGTGGCGTGCCGCACGTTCCGAAGCCGACGGTGTGCTTGCCTCCAACATTGCACCCATCAGGACGCTAAAAGCCATCGCAGCAGCCAAGCCTGTTACCCTTGCCGAGTTACGGAAAGTAGAAGGCATGGGCACCAAGCGTATCAGAAACTATGGTGCAGAGATTCTGGATATTGTTCTCCGGTTTTTGGGCCAAGACCCAGAGAAAGCTGACATCGGTGACTTGGCTAAAGTTCCTGCAAAGAAAACCAATGGCGAAACGTATTTCCAGACTAAAGCGATGGCTGAACAGGGCATGAACATCAAAGACATTGCCCAAGCAAGAGGGTTAACCGAATCAACCATACTTAGTCATCTAACTTATTGGGTCGAACAAGGTTCATTCTCTGCATCGCAATTTGTTTCGAAGGAAAAAATAGCCGAAATCTGCGATTACTTTGAGGCAACTGGCGACCCAAAAATCACCACAGCGAAAGATGTCCTGGGTGATGACTACCAATTTGGGGAAATCCGCATGGTCTTAGCAGAGATGAAACGGGAAGGATACTTCAAAGAAACATGAGCTTAGTTCAAACAATTTTATTATTTTTGCAATCTATAAAGTGTAATTATCTTGGGAACCTTGAGATTATATACAATAGGTCATTCCAGCCACTCGTTGGAAGAGTTTCTTTCTTTGCTACAACGTCACGGGATCAACTGCGTTGTGGATGTCAGGAGTGTGCCTGCAAGCAAATACGCCCCACAGTTTAATGAGGAGAGTCTAAGACGTTTCCTAAAACTGCACAACATTCAATACCTACCTTTTGGCGATGAGTTCGGCGCAAGGAGAACTGACTGCATTAATGATGAAGGTCAGGTGGATTTTGAAATGGCAGTTACAACTCCTTTATTCCAACAGGGAGCTGAAAGGCTGATGAAAGGTCTGGAAAGGGGCTTTAGGATTGCCCTGATGTGTTCAGAGGCCGACCCTTTGGAATGCCACCGTTTCTCCCTGGTTTCCAGATATTTACACAATCAAGGAATCGAAGTTTTTCACATTTTGAAGGATGCAGAATTGGCTACCCAAAGTGAGGTAGAAAAACGGATGGTGAACGAGTTTCTCCATTCGCGGAAATACCGTCTTGCCGAGGTTGACGAGTTGTTTGGCACCTATACGGCCGAAGACCAACTCAACGATGCTTATAGATTGAAAAACAAGGAAATAGGATATAAACCTTCATTACAGCTGGAAGAAGAATACTGACATGATTACATTATACACCATAGGTTTCACGAAGAAAAGTGCCGAGCGTTTCTTCAGTTTGATACGCGACAACGGCGTGAAACAACTCGTCGATGTGCGCATCAGCAATAGTAGCCAGTTGGCGGGTTTTGCCAAAGGCAAAGACTTAGAGTTTTTCACCAACGAAATCTGCCACATCCCCTATCAGCACTTTGTGGACTTCGCGCCCACCAAAGAACTTCTAGACCAATGGCATAAGCAAGAAGTGACTTGGCCGGAATATGTGGAAATCTACACCAAGATACTGAACGACAGGGAGATTATAAAGAAATATGGCGTCAAGCCGTTCGACGGAGCCTGTTTCCTCTGCAGTGAAGACACCCCCGAACAGTGCCATCGACGCTTGTTGGCTGAATTTCTGCAAAAACATAGCAAAGAGAAAGTTCAAATTGTCCACTTAATTTAATGGTATGGATAAGTATTTCATTTGTTTGGCCAATTCCTACAAACATGGTGGCAGATGCATCGCTGGCGTTGAAGTCGTACCACAATCCGACGGAAGTCTTGACATCGTCCGCCACGATGATGGTCGCCCGCGATGGATAAGACCTGTTTCGATGTCAGCCAACGGCGAAATACCCAACCATCTCGCAGAGATTTTCAAGATTTTTTCACTGGTCAAACTAAGCGACGTGGAGCCTTGCCCCGACAAGGCGCATTCCGAGGATGTGCATTGCTCACGAATGGAAATCTGTCCATCTGAGCTATCTCCTAACACGGATTTCTTGGACCAACTCATTGACGCTCGGCATCAAGCGATTTTTTATTACAGAGGGAAGGCTATCCCCGCCAAGATGATTGACCGCCTCGATTATTCTTTGATGCTGATTCATCCTGAACAGGCCTGTGCCTATTGTGACGAAGAAAGGGAAAACTCAAAGTATCGTATGAAGTTCACCTACTATGGCACAAACTACAACTTTCCCATTACCGACCCCGTTTTTTTGGATCAGTTCAAAAAAAGTCCTGACAATTATTCGGATTTGAATGGCGTTTATTTGGTGCTTTCGCTCGGTTTGGAGTTTGAAGGATTCCATTTCAAATTGGTGGCCACGGTGGTGATTCCTTGTAATTTGGCTATTCTGGAAAAGCCTCAACTCGTTGATGAAAGCCATCTTTCCTATATGGAGCAGCAAAAGCTGCTTTATGCCAAGGCTTATGTCAAGTGGACACCCGAAGAAGATACCGAACTCCTTGAATTATATTCCAAAGGGTGGTCTATAAAGGATCTGGTAATAAGATTTGAACGAAACAAAGGCGCAATTCGTTCCCGCATTAAGAAACTGACAATGGAGCAACAAGACAACGATAATGGATTCCAAAGCGAGGAAGAAGAATTGGCCCACTTGATAGAACTGAAACAGGAAATCGAAAGAAAGATAGAGGCTCTTCGTGAAAAAATCAGTTTGAAAAGCCAAAATGAATGATGTTTAATTTACTCTAAAATTACGGCTGCGGCAGCTGCCCCTGCTGCGGAACGATGATAGCGCAGACGATATAGGCCAAGAGGCCGGCACCGCCACAAAAAGTAAAGATGACCCACAGAAGACGGATCAAAGTCGGGTCTACCTCAAAGTATTCACCCAGTCCACCACAAACGCCGCAGAGTTTCTTGTCGGCCATCGAACGATAAAGCTTCTTGTTCATTTTGCTGTTGTTTTTGTTACTGAGCGCAAAAGTACACAGAATTTCTATATCCCGAAAGGGCAAAAACACAGTTTTTTTTCTACTAATAGTTTGTAATTCGACATGACAATATGTTGATTATCAACACTAATCATATTCAAAAGTTTGTAAAGAGTGTTTAGCATGTCAAAAAGCCAGATTTTCGTTATACTTTTGCATTGGAAAAACTGACAAAAATGAACTGCCCTTTGGTCTATATGAAAAAACGCTTTTTGCTCCTTCTTGGATTGGCGTTGCTGCTCTCCGCCTGCAACACGAAAAACAAGACGGAAAGGATGCAAGGCATAGTGGCTGAGGTGCGGGCCAAATACAAGGCTTACGAAGACATCAGTCAAGACGATCAAATCTTCGAGGCCTACGACTACTTTGTGAAGCAGAAGGACTACGAAAACGCCGCACCCGCTGCCCTCTACAGCGGCTGTGTGCGGCAGGCCAAAAAGGAATACGAATCGGCCATGAACTGCTACAAGGAAGCAGACCGCTTTGGCAGGATGGTCGGCGACTCGGTCAGCGCCGCCTTCGCGCAATATTATATAGGTGACCTGCTCAACAACAGCGGCCACGAGGCCGAAGCCATTGCCAACTACAAAGCCGCCGCCGAACTATGGGGCGACAGCCTCTCGCGCAAGGCCAAGTGCCTCAACGCTGTAGCCATGATGTATATCGTGAATGACGACTACGACAATGCCTTCGTCTACCTTGAACAAGCCTTGCAATTAGCACAAACCTCAGAAGACCAAATAACAGAAGCCTCAGTTTGGAACAACTATTCCGTTGCGTATCAATTGCTTGACGAATACGACACCGCCTTGGATTGCTTACGGAAGACCCTGCCTTTGGTGGATGAAAAACGCCGCCCCATCGCCTTGCTCAACTTGGCAAAGGTCTATCTGGCGTTGGATGAACGCGACTCGTTGGATTATTATAAAACACAGATGCTCAACGCGATAGAAACAGTGGAATGCCAACCCGAAACCATGGCTGCCGTCTATGGCTTCCTGATCAAAGACGCACTGAGCATGGGCGATTACGAAAGAGCCTATCAGTTTGAGAAACAGCACGAACAAGTCGCCCTTGACCTCCTCTCCGACCAAACACAGAGTTCCGTCCTCGAGATTCAGAAAAAGTACGACTTTGAGGCACAAGCCAACCAGCATAACCGCCAGATGCTCTCGCGACAAAGGCTCATCATCGTGCTGACCATTGTACTGATTGCCGCTTTGGTTGTGGTTACCGTTTTGATTCTCAATGCCTTGAAAAAGAAACGCATCGAGGCCGAAATCAACGCCAATCTCTTGGAACTGAAGAAACGCAACGCGCAGCAACAGCAAGAGCAGACCGAGATGCAGGCTCAATACGATGCACTCCAGAAACAGAACGCACAGCAAAGTGAGTTACAGGCAGAATTCGGCGACAAACTGAAAGACGAATACCTGCAAAAATGCAACATCATCCGCTGCTTCGAGGTGCTTTCGCGCGACAGAAACAACCCTATAGCTTTCAAGGACTTGGAGAAGTCGCTCTTCGATGGCGAAGACCATTGGACAAGCTTTGAAGCGGCTTTCGAGGGCGTGCACCCGGGCTTCATCGCTTTTGTGCACAAACAATACCCCGACCTCAGCGAGATGGAATTCCGCTATTGCCTGCTCTCGCATTTCAAACTCTCGCGGCAAGAATATGCCGACGTGTTGGGGTGCAGCATCTATAATGTGGATAAAATCCGTGCAAGCATCAACAACAAAATGAAACAAAAAGAATAAAACCATGAAATACAAGCCTTTATTGTTATCCATTCTCACTATCCTCGCCTTGACATTCGTTTCGTGCGAGAAAGACAGGCCCATGATGCAATACGTTTCTGGCGACGACAAAGACAAAATCGACCTGAAAGGATCGCTGATGAAACCCGACATGAAATACGACAACATCTACGCCGAGTTGGTCGAGAAAGTCGTTTATGTCTATTTCAACGAGACGGTGGAAAACTGCGCCATGACCCTCACCGCAAAAAACGGCGATGTGTTATATTCCCGACGAGTGAGCAAGCAACAGCCTACCACATTGCGCATCTTTATGGGCAACGAGCCAACTGGTGACTACAAACTCTACATCACGAATGGTGTGGACGAGGCCTCAGGCTGGTTCCATCTTGATAACTCTTCGGAAACCAATTATAGTATCAACAATAAAACCTATCAATAATGAAAAAGATTATCATCATTTGCATGGCGCTCTTGGCGATGAGCGCATGTAAAAAGGAAAACAATTATGTAATGCTTTCGAATGAAGAAGCAGCGGCTATTCCTTACCAGATGGGACAATTGGTAAAGTTCCTCACACAAGACAATGATACGGTTGCCTTTCAAATAACTTGGGACGAGACCTCTCTTGCCGATTATCACAACGACCACGATTACTTAAGCGAACCCTTGGATTTTAGTTCGCCGATCGCCTATTGCAATGCCCGCACTGTGCAATTGACAAGTGAAACTTATCCATTCTTTATGGAATTCACCATATACCCAGAGAAAGTGCTGTCTTTCAATTGGAACAATGATCTTGTCATCTGTCGCGAGTTGCTTCCCACGGACGAAACCTTTTCGATTAATGGCACCACATACGAACATGTAACTCACGACCGGCTTTACAACCAATACACTGGAGCCATGCTCTATGATTGGTATTACAACGAAAAGTTGGGGCTGCTGTATTTCGAGAAAGGTGATTTCTCGCTGACAAGAATCCCATAAAACGTCAAAACTATATGGCTCTATGAAAAAGACTATGTTATTGCTCGGATTGCTACTTACAGTATGTAGCCTCAGCGCCCAAGAAAAAGGTCAATTCGTGCTTCAAGCCGAAGCCAATGCCGGCATTATGTTCTGCTATCCTTTTCAAGGTACTTTTAATTCCATTGACCTTGAAGGAGCCGTTGGACCTGTTTTCCGTTATCAATTGACTGACTGTTTGGGTGTCGGCATCGGTGCCAATTATTGTGTACACCGTTTTCTCCAATACTTGCCCGTCTTTGCGGATGCAAAATATAGTTTTGGCTCTGGTAAGTCAAAACCATACGCTGAACTTCGTGCCGGATATGCCTTTAGCCTGAAAAGACAAGACACGTGGGCAGAAGGAGGTTATTCTCTATATTATTCAGTGGAAGGATTATACTCACAACTTATTATCGGCTATTCCATCGGCCATTCCGACTTCGGCATTGGAGGACAGCTTGTCAACCTTAAAGACGAAGGGATTGAATTTGGTGACGGCACTACTGGTTATCATCCATTTGTCAAAAATCGCCTGAAGCCTGGCGTGTTTTTGCATTATGCATACAATTTTTATTTCGGTAAATAAACCTTTAAAATTCAGTAATTTATGAAGAAAATACTTTTTGTTTTTTGCCTGATGGCATTCTTTTCAGGCACAGCCTTTGCCCAACTTGACACGGTGCGAAGCAACAAGAACGAGTTCAGCATCGGCTATGGTGTGATGCCGTCAAGCAGCTTCCGTTTTAAACCAGGCCAACACTATTATCCCTTGGGAGAAAATGTCGGTGCCATTTATGCCACCTACACACGCCGCCTCAACAAGGTCATCGGCATCGGAGCCACCTATTGCTTCGACCCACGCGTCTACACCTATTATGAAAAACCCAGCACCAAAGAAGGCCTTATCTGTCGCCTCGGCGAGTCGAGCCACACACTCATGTTCCACCTCAAAATCAACTGGCTCAACACCAAATACGTGAACCTCTACAGCAAAGTGGGACAAGGCGTCATGGCATGGGGCTACAACCTCAAGGAATACCAACCCGACTTGTATCAAATCAACATGCCGTCCAACAAATTCATAGATAGGATTGACTATGCCTACCAGTTTGTTCCCATCGGCGTTGAGATTGGCACCAAGCAATACGCTGGTTTCATCCAATGCGGCTTGGGCATGGAAGGCATCATCAGCATCGGATTTCGTTATGGACTAAAAGATAAGGAGTAAACACCATGAAAAGACACTTGATATTTTGCATCGCCCTCGTAGCCGTGATGGCCTCTTGCGTGAAAGAGCCTCAAATCTACCGTCGCCTCTCCGATGAAGAATCGGCCATCGTCCCCTATCAGATGGGGCAAACCATCCGAATGCTCAACCAAGACGATGATACGCTCTGCTTCACCGTTGTACACGACACCACTTATGTAGCCTATAACTACTACGATTCCCGTTACAACCCCTTCGGAAAAATGTCCATTGAGCCTCGTCCCTATTTCTATGCTCGTGAGGTGGTGCTTCAAAGTCCGCCTGAAAACAGTTGCCTGCTGCGTTGCATCGTGGCACCCGAGAAGGTGGTCACCGTCACTTACGAAGAGCTCCGCCTTTACCAGGACCGAGATTTCTATTATTGGCATACCCTTCTAGGCCGCACCCTTCCCTTGAACGACCTGGCCACCACCACCGTCACGATTGGGGAAACCACCTACGAGGATGTGCATGTCGACCAAGGGTCCTATATGGCAGACACCACCATGGTTTCCTATGCTTGGTACTACAGCGAACAACAAGGGTTGATTGCCGCCAAACACGGCGACTACTCGCTGACACTGATACCATAATAAATAACAAATAAAATCGTTACTTTTGCACCGACAAAAGAACAAAATCAATAAAACCCATAAACCCTCAACAAAATGAAAAAGATTTTCTTAACCTTAGTGATGGCGCTTTTCGCCATCGGCGCATTTGCGCAGAATGATGAAACAACTGGAGTGCGTATCCCTGGAGGATACCAAGGCTTCTTTGAAATGGGCAACACCATGTTGCACTTCGACAAGAACATATCCACGACCATTCAACTCTCGACCACCCACGGCGGTTATTTCAACGAGCACCTCTTTGCAGGTATGGGAATCGCCTATGAATGGAATCGAGATTATGAATTTGTGCCCATCTACGCCAACCTCCGTTATGTGTTCATGAGCCACTCCGTCGTCAGCCCCGTCGTGAGTCTACGCTTAGGCTCATATCTTGGCGACAACATCGGTGCTTATGGCGACCTTGCCGTAGGCGTTCGCTTTGCATCGAAGCGTGACTTCGCCGTCAGCGTCTTGGTGGCCGGTACGTATTATGACAAAATCACACGCAACTACTACGAAGAGTGGACGGACAGCCAAGGCGTATGGCACCACGAGAATGTGGAAAGACAGATCAACCCCTCGGGCATCGCTGTGAGAGTGGGCATCGAGTGGTAATGTCTCAACACGAATCAAAACATTTCTGTCATGAACAAATTGAAACATCTTTTCTTTCTCGTGGTAGCTTCATTGCTGCTCGCGAGTTGTGGAAAGACTCCCATAGAACCACATCTTATCGTTTCGGCTGATACTCTGGTCTTCAAAGGTAACGACACCCTCTCACTCTACGTGACCACCGACAACCCCGAACGAAGGGAGTTTTACGTCAACATTCCCTTCGAGTGGATGGATGTCCGCCCGCAATCAGGACGCATTGCGGAAGGCGACACCGTGGAACTCAAACTCATCTCTCACATCTACGACTACATGTCCATCAAAGAAGACTTCCTATACCTCACTTCTTCCTTTGACGAGAAACAAGTAAAGCTTATTGGTCTTCTGGAAGACTACACAGATTACACCCTCCCTGACACTTTATTCTTCCCGCAGGACATCAACAATGTCGTCATGCGCATCAACAACTATGGGAATACCACGCTTGAATATGCTATCGCCGCTTCAACGGACTTCGTCAACTTCTCACCTAACTCGGGACAATTGCCGATGATGCAACATGCCGACATCTCCGTCACCATCGACAGGGAGAACCTGCTTATGGAGACGCGCCCAAGACTGTACGTTACAATCGATGACAAGGTTGACACGGTACTGTTGATTCCCGAAAAGAAGCTAATGCTTCCCAACGATGTGGTGGACGCAGAGTACGCCAAAGCCACCGACCTATTGGTGTATGTGGCTGCCGATGCAACGCTCAATATCTATCACCCCGACACCAAAACCTTGACTTCTGTCCAACTCTCCTACACGCCTACCTGCGTGTCGGTCTCACCCGACGGCACCAAGGCAGCGGTGGGTCACGATGCCCATGTGACATACGTCGACCTGATGGCAGAAAACGTGCTCACCACCAACGACATCTCATGTGACGCCCTCGACATCGTGCTCACTAATAACGGCTGGACCTATGTATTCCCGAATCACTATGGGTGGACACACTTCAGCTGCATCAACATCAGCACGCCATACGCGATGGAAACCCTACAAACAGGCCACAACATCTATGGCGGCACCAAAGGCAAGCTGCACCCCTCAGGGAATTATATTTATGGCGCAGATAACGGTTTGTCGCCTGCCGACATCGAGAAATACGACATCCAGGATGGCACAGCCCAATACCTTTACGACTCGCCTTATCACGGCGACTACTACATGGGAGGCGACTTGTGGTTTGAAGAAAATGGCGAAAGGCTGTTCACCAGAGCAGGTACCGTATTCAAGACCAGCGAGACGCAAAGCATGGATATGATCTATAATGGCACAATCCCTTTGGACGGCGACTATAGAAGCATCGCTTGGCTCGACCAGCTCGACCTGAAGAGAGAGATTTACCTCGTCAGACAAGTCGCTGGTTGGTCTAATGAGCCAGGTCCGCCCTTCGTCGACATCTACGACTCCGACAACCTGACCCACAAGATCAAGATAGGACTGGAGAAATACGCCGTTGCCAACGGCGTCGACTACACCATCTATGCTGCCTGTCCATACTTCGTGTTCGCCAACTCCAATGGAACCGAACTCTACGTCATCACCAAAGCCAATGGCTCAGGGATGGTGCATGAATGGGCCATCCAAACCATCGACATGGAATAAACTAAGTAGAAAATGGTATTGAAAAAGTCGGGAAAGTTTCCCGACTTTTTTGTTGTTAGGTTCACGGAGCGGCAAGCTAATCTTTTTCAAAAAGATTAACGTACTCCTTTTCTTCAGGAGAAAGGGGCAAATTTTCCTCCGAGACAACCGTAAAGACGTAAACCAACTCCCTCTCGGTCTTGGCGTCTCTGATATATTGCCGCTTCAACTTCGGGTTCATGCCCGACAATCCCAATGTCTCCGCCATCTTCCGCTTGAGGGTCTTCTCCGGCGTGTCGCCAAAGGCTACATGCCACCAATAAAGCCTCGTGGTCTCGCCCTTGCCATCGACGACATGCAGATGCGCGACAGGGTGCAGCATCTTGTTGCCTTGGTGCAACTCCACACACATGGCCCGACCCACGATGTTGCCGCGCTCGTTGACGATGGGCAAGAATTCAATGGGGTTCACCTCTGGCTCAAATCGGCGCGGGCCTTCCGCTTGGGCTGGCATGTCGAGGGCGTCGTCTTCTATGACTAGCGTCTGCGCAACGGGATCAAGAGTTTCTTCGATGATTCTTCGGGGACGTCTTTCTGCTGTTGTAAAAGTCTTGACGGGCTTGTCTTGAACGATCTGCGTGAGTGTCATCGGCTCAAACGACACTTCCTCCACCACAATCTTTTCTGGACACTTCATCTCAATGACATCTCCCGATTTCTTCCCTATCAGCAACTTGGCGACAGGTGAGATGAATGAAATAAGGCCTTTGTTCACGTCGGCTTCGTCCACTCCAACGATGCGCACCACGCGCCCGTTGTAGCGCACCCATGCCCCGAAGCTCACCGTGTCCTTAGTGGCCTTGGCAAGGTCGACCTCCACAGCGCTGTTGATACGGTCAACGAGTTGCTTGATGGTGGCATCGAGGAAATTGACCATGATGTAGTCGTCGCCCGCCTTGACACGCTCTGCCTCGAGGTTTTTCAACTCCTCTTTGAGTGCGTCAAGACCTTCTTTGGTGACATAGTTGGGCACGCCATCAGGCAGGTATGCCCTCGGCGGCACCCTCGGAATCTCTTCTTGGTCGCCTTCTTTGATGAAGCCTCTACTCATCAGTGTGTTTTTTCCTTCAGAATCATTTGACACGGGACGCGGGACTTCGAGACAATGGCTTTTAGCTTTTAGCCGTTAGCTATTAGCTTGGTAGCCAATAAGCTAACGGCTAATTGCTAATAGCTAACAGCTAAAAAAGTCTCGCGTCCGAAATACTAGCCTATTACTTAATCACCAGCTCATCAATAATATTCTGGCACTTACCCACCTTCTCGATGCACCAGAGCAGGTAGCGCGCGTCCATGCAGATGGTGCGCTGCACCTTGTTCTCGAAGCTGAGGTCACCACTCATGGCTTCCCAGTTACCGTCGAAGGCCAAACCGATGAGGTTGCCCTCGCCGTCGATGACGGGACTCCCCGAGTTGCCGCCCGTGATGTCGTTGGTGGTGATGAAGTTGACCACCAGCTCGCCGTTTTCGTTGGCATAACGGCCGTAGTCCTTCTTGGCCACGAGGTCGCGGACGTCCTTCGGGATGTCGAACTCCCAGTTGCCGGGCACGTACTTGGCCATCACGCCGTCCATGGTGGTGTAGTAGTTGTAGTTGACGGCATCGGCGGCCTTGTAAGGCTCCACGGTGCCGTAAGTGAGGCGCATGGTAAAGTTGGCATCAGGATAGAAATTGCGGTCGCTCTGCATCTCCATCAAGCCTTTCATATAAAGGCGCTCGCCGGCGTTGCCGAGGTTTTGGGCTTCCTCATAGCGGGCATACAGCTCTTGATATGAGTCGATGATGTTCATTGAGAGGGCATAGATCGGGTCTTTGTCAAGGGCTTTTGGCTTCTGCATCCACTTCTCCAGACGGGCTTTGTCAGTGAAGATGGACTTCTCGAAGGCCTTGGCCACAAAGGCGCTGAAGTCACCGCCGTTCTCGTCGCCGATGCGGGTCACTTCGCTCGGACGCAGCTCGGCAGGGATGTTCTTATAGAACAAGGCCAGTAGCGCAGTGGTCACGTCTTGGTCAAGCGGCATGCTGTAGTCTTTGAAGAAGGCATCCACAGCAGGCTGCATCGCTTCGGCAGCAGCCTTGATGTCGGCTTTGTCGGCCTTGTCTTCAAACATCTTGTTGATGCGCATGAACCTGCGGCTGAAGGCGACGGCCTCGCCGCCGTTCCAGCCAGCCTCGCGGTGGTAGGTGAACGACTTCTCAATCTCGTCGAGGATGTCCCACTTGGCTTTGATGCCCTTGAAGATGTCGCCATATTCGGCCATGCGTTTCGGGTCAGCTTTCACCCAGTTGGCAAAGTCCTCTTCCTGGGCTTGGCGGCGTTCATACACATGGTTGCGCTTGAGTTGCTTCACCTGTCCGATGTAGTATTTCCAATAGTTCGACACGCTGGCCTGCTTCGAGGCGTACATGATGAACACCTCTTGGTCGGCGTCCATGTGCTTGCGGTAGTTTTCGAGCTTGGTCGTGCGGCAGTCGATGATGGCAGGACCCTCCTCTTCGATGACGTTCTTCACGGTGTAGGAGGTCGAATAGCGGTCAGTCGAGCCGGGATAGCCGAGGATCATGGCATAGTCGCCGGGCTTCACACCGTTTAGATTAATGGGAAGGAACCACTTGCTCTTCATCGGGACGTTATCGGCGGAGTATTCGGCAGGGTTGCCGTCGGGAGCGGTGTAGACACGGAAGATGTTGAAGTCGCCCTTATGGCGCGGCCAGGTCCAGTTGTCGGTGTCGGCACCGAACTTGCCGATGCCCCAAGGCGGACAGCACACGAGACGCACGTCCTTGTATTCATCATACTCGAAGAGGATGTATTGGTTGCCGCTATAGAAAGGCACAATCTCGACGCGCACGCTGCGGTCGCTTTTGCGTTCCTTGGTGATTGAACGGCTGTTCTTAGCGACAATTTCATCGCGCTCGGCCTCGCTGGTCTCAGCGGTGACGCCTTTCAGCACTTCTTCGGTGACATCTTCCACCTTATTTAAGAAGAGGACGGACAGACCAGGATTGGGCAACTCTTCGCCTTTGCTCTTGGCCCAGAAGCCGTCGGTGAGGTAGTCGTGTTCGACGGACGAGTGCTTCTGCACATAGCTCAAGCCACAGTGGTGGTTGGTGAGCAGCAGGCCTTCGGGGGAAATGATTTCGCCCGTGCAGCCGCCGCCGAATTGCACAATGGCGTCCTTAAGGCTGGGTTGGTTAAGGCTGAAGATCTGTTCGGCCGTGAGCTTGCAACCCATGGCTTGCATTTCAGCCAGGTTTTGGCCATTCAGTGAATAAGGCAGCCACATGCCTTCGTCGGCGCGGGCTACCATAAGAGTCAGCACTAAGGCTGCAATGAGGGATAATGCTTTTTTCATTTTGTTATGAGTTATTTTAATTATTCAATTCTATGGTATCCTCTTTCACTAGTTTACCAATGTAGTCAATAAAAGTTTGGGCTTGTATAGTAAGGGCATCTGTCATTTCTATATCACAATAGATAAAGTCATCATAATCACCACTCTGCCTCTTCTCGTATAATGTTGAGAGGATTTTACCAATCGATATAGGCACCAATCCTTTTGAAACAAAATGCAATCCAAGCATGGCCTTGACTCCAGCATGTGATTTCGCTTCGATTTTATGTTTCAGAAGCAAGGCTTCGGTAGCATAGTAGCACGCATAATATAACCTGTTTACCGCAGCGTTATAAAACTCCTTTTCTGTCATTACCGCAGCTTCTTGCATTGTGGCATACGCTCTTTCAAGACGATACTCAACTAAGGCTTTTCTGCTTTCGTCATCCAATCCGCTCATAGTCTAATTCCTTCCTTCATCACATTAAGATAAAACGGCGTTACCAATGGACGGTTTTCCCATTGTTTTTTCAACATGACAATCGGACTGATTGCCACACCCGTTTGAAGTTCCAATTCATAAAGAGGTGTAGTAACAGCATCTTCCTGAGCCAAAGTGAGCTTGTCTCCATCAACAAGGATAAGAAGATCAATGTCGCTGTCTGACCTTGCCTCGCCACGTGCCTCACTGCCATACAAAATGACTTCTGCGGAAGGAAACAATTGCCGCATAATCATTTGAATCTGTGCCACTATTTCTTTTCTGCTCATAACGCTAACTATTTATGCCTGCAATATTACGAAGAAAATCCGAATCCTACGCAGCATTGTATAACAAAAAACCCCTCCTGATGGGGAAAAAGGAGGGGAAAAACAATATAAAGATTATGAAAAAAATCCGTATTTAGTTTTATCAATGCTTTAGCATCGAAATCTGATGCAAAGATAAGCATTATTTTCATGCACGGCACAATTTTGGCAATTTTTTTGAATTTTTTACCCCAAAAAGCGCTTTTCGGGATACAATTCACCCTATCGTAGCCAACGGATGCCGTGTTCAGGCGCCAGCAATCACTGCTTGGCGGCCATGACCAGCTGACCTCTGTAGTACAGGTCGCCGTCCACGTAATAAGCACGGTGCATCACATGCATGGTGCCAGTGGTGGGATCGATGGTCACGTTCGGGGTTTCAGCCTTGTAATGTGTTCTTCTCTTAGCGCCTCTGGTATGAGACTGTCTTCTTTTAGGATGTGCCATTTCTTTGTTATTTTAACTAGTTAATTACCAATTGTTTATTTATCGTTCAAATCTATGTCTTTCAAAGCGGCCCAACGCGGGTCGATGGTGTCGGCCTCTTCCTCCTCGGCGGGTGCTTCCTCGCGGTTAAGCATAGCCAAAACCTCAGGGTTGCATTGGCCTTCGGGATGCACACGGTGCATCGGGATGGCGAGGATGATATACTCATACACCAGCGGGCGGATGTCATACTCGCTTGTTTCAGCGCTCACGACAGCCACGTCGTCCGACTCTTCGGCATTCTCCGTTCCCAACTTGATGAAGAACTCCTGCTGACTCTCAATCGGCAAGTCGAACTCGTCGGCGCAACGGTCGCAGGGCACGCGAACGCACCCCTTGAGGTCGAAATGCAGCGTCAGCATGGTCTCCTGGCGGTCGATGTCGAGCTTCACCGACACCTTACCTTGTTGAACCTCAGAGTAATCCATGCCTGCGAAGAAATCGTCGTTGATTTCGTACTGGTAGGCATGTTGCCCCAAGGCGAGGCCGCTGACCGGAATCAGAAATTCGTTCTTCTTTTCCATTCTGCCTAAAAATCGGGCTGCAAAAGTACGGAATTAATTTGAATGTGGAACACTTGGAATGGATTTTTCATAAAAAACGCTATTTTTGCTCCATCAAAACCGCTGATTATGACACGCATCGAACGCATCACCAAGATGGAGGCCCTCTTTGATAAGAGCGAGGAGGTGATCAAGAGGCTGGAGGCCGCCCTTGAAGACTTTGCCGAGTTGGAAGGCGACATTGCCGAGCTGGAGGCCTATTACGACAAGGATTGGCGCAAGGACTTCGAGGCCGACGAGGCGGGTAAGCTACCCAAGGACCTCAAGCGAGGCGTGCTCAGCGAAGACGGGCTTTGGAATTTGTTGGAGGATTATCGGTGGTTAAAGGAAATAGTGAAAGAAACTGAAACAAACGAATAGGCTCTTTTTCAACACTATATCCGACAACAAACGACTACTGTCGACTACAAACGTTTAATCAACGGCTTAGTCTTGACAAACCTTTTTTCTTTGCGGCGTAAATCAAATTAATTAGACTTATGACCCAAAAGAAAAAGAATCCCAAGGACAATGTCGAAGTTGTTCCAGAATGTGACACGCCTCACCCTCTCGAAACCGAAGCCATCGACTTTATCAAGAATGCAATCTACACCATCCGCGGCGTGAAAGTCATGCTTGATGCCGACCTTGCCGAAATCTATGGCTATTCGACCAGAGCATTCAACCAGCAGGTTAAAAACAACATCGAAAAATTTGATGCCGATTTCAGGTTTCAACTTAACAAAGAAGAATACCATCTTATTTTAAGGTCAAAAAACTTGACCATAGAGCAATACACAAATACCTCGTATTCAGGCGATAACACTGATGACACAATCTTGAAGTCAAAAATTTTGACATCAAGTTGGGGCGGCAATCGAAAACTACCTTATGTCTTTACCGAACAAGGTGTCTATATGCTAATGACCGTTTTGAAAGGCGAATTGGCCACACAGCAGAGTAAGGCATTGATTCGCGCCTTTAAAGCGTTGAAAGACTTCGTAGTTGACAACACCATGCTTATCGGGCAACGTGAATTACTGCAGCTCTCGGTACAGACCACACAAAACACGACTGACATTGCCGAAATTAAAGACAACATGATAACGAAAGCGGATTTAGCCAAGGTAGTACAAGACTTCACGGACCCCAATACGCGTCGCGAATACCTGATTCTAAATGGCGAATCCGTGGAGGCCAACATTGCATACTCCAGCATTTACAAAGCCGCCAAACATAGCATCTTTGTGATTGACAATTACATTAGCATAAAAACGCTTGTATTGCTCAAAAACGCAACTCCATCAGTAAGAATAACCATCTTTAGCGATAACATCGGACACGGTCTGCACCAAAGTGACTACGATGATTTTCACAAACAATACCCACTAATCCGAATGGACTTCCAAAAGACTTGCGGGGTTTACCACGACCGCTATATTGTGATTGATTACGGCCGAAAGACAGAGAAAATCTATCATTGCGGAGCCTCCTCAAAAGATGCGGGTAAGAAAGTGACCACCATCACCAAAGTAACTGACCGAAAGGTCTATCACCCTTTAGTGGATGCTTTGCTGCTCAATCCTACTTTGCCATTGAATTGAAAACTATTTCAACTTTTCCACAACCCCGCAAGGGATTGTCAAAACTTTTTCCTTAAAAATGGCCGATAAACAGACTCTGACAAACGAAAATGGTGGATAATGCCGTTATTGGTGCAAATAATGACCGACAAAATTATCAATCATGAATAAACTAAAAGAGACTCTCGGTTACGCCCTCGGTGGCACGATGTTCGTGCTGCTCATCCCGATGCTGATGTGGCTGGCTTCGTGCCGGCCTGACCTTTGTGCTGTCCCTGTCTGGAGAATGGTGGTAGCCATTGTGCTCGCCTTGCTTGGGCTGTCGCTGAGCGTGTGGAGCATCGTCTACATGCGTCACAAGGGCGACGGTAACCCCATGGATGCTTTCGGGCATGAGGTGGCGCCCCGCACGAAGCACCTGATGACGGAAGGGCCCTACCGCCTGAGCCGCAACCCCATGCTGTCGGGGAGTTTCGTCTATTATGCTGGTGTCTGCGTCTGGCTCTGGACCTGGCAGGCGTTGTTGGTGTTTGTGGCGTTCATCGTCATTATGCTGCTGCAGGTGCGCAGCGAGGAGAAGCGGCTTCGGAAGGATTTTGGAGAGGAGTATGAGGCGTATTGCAGGCGGACGGGGCGGTTTTGGTCGTAACAGCAGCCATGTCATGCCAACGTGGACTGGCGCGGTGGCGGGCATCTATGGCTGCGGTTTTCATGTCCTTTTGTCTTGAAACAAATCGAAGATTCGACGAAGTCAAAAGGACCAAAAGTTCAAGGCCGCATCATCGGTCCCAACGCACAAAGCGGACGCTTCCCCGCCATGTCGGCCGTGGCCCGCGCACCCAACCCAGTGGAGTGTCGGCGTTCCCGGTTTTTAAGACCTAGCAGCCATGTCATCCCAACGTAGGCAGGTGCGAGAGCGGGGATCTATGGCTGCGGTTAATATAATGAGACAGATGAACTAGTCACAAATTGTGACCGGTTACGAAGCTTGAAGCATTCCGTACCCTCCCCCATGTGACATCAGTCCTGCCCCATGCCGTCATAGCGGGCTTGCCCCGCTCTCTCCTAAACGGAAAGGGGATTCAGTTAGTTCCATTTTGGAATATACTGCCTTGACGACACCGTCTATCATATCGGGGCCTCGCTGAAGGACTTGGGCAAGAAATGTTTCGCCTTTGGCCGGATGGAATCGGACACCGAGGGGCTACTCACAAAACTTTAATGAAAAAAACGGCCAAGGTTTCTTTCATTTTTTTGTCTCTTTCATAGCAAAACCCTATTTTTGTCCCAAAATAATCTTCATTCCTATGAAAAACATCCTCTTCATCATCGGCTCGTTGAGGGCCAAGTCCTTCAACCGCCAGCTGGCCAACATGGCCAAAGAAATCATCGGCGACCGCGCCAAAGTGTCGGAACTCGACTACAGCGACTTGCCGCTCATCAACCAAGACCTTGAGCAGCCCGAGCCTGCTGCCGTGGCCCGCATCCGCAAGGCTGTAGGTGAGGCTGACATGCTTTGGGTTTTCACGCCCGAGTACAACTTCAGCTATCCCGGCCACCTCAAGAACCTCTTTGACTGGCTCTCTCGTCCCGTCAAGCCTTTGGACTACGCCACGCCCACCTGCATCAACGGCAAGCGCGTTGCCATCAGCGGAGCCGGCGGACAGGCTGCCACAGCCAACTGCCGCACCAAGCTCACCGAACTACTCACCTTCATCAAGGCCGAAGTGCTGCCCGAACAAACCGGCATCGCCGTCCCCGCCGAAGCCTGGGGCACGGATGTGCTGACGCTCACAGAAGAACAAATTGCTCAATTGAAGGCACAAGCGGATGCAATGCTGAAGTAAAAGAAAACCGACAGCAAACGACAACAAACGACTGCTGTCGACAACAAATGTTTGTTCAACGGCTTACTCTTGACAAGGTTTGCATTTTTGCGGCATAATTCAAATTAATATGATTATGGCCAAGCAAAAACAGGACCAGAACAAGCCGAAAACAATCGGAAAACAAACGAAAATACCACATGGATTTATCAAAGTAGGTCGCATAAGCATGACTGTTGCACGAGAAGCACACATCAAGGCTGCCGACATCGTGGTAGACGAAAACCACCTTGTCCATATTGGAAACGAACACAAGAGCCAACTTCAACCACTCGGCCTTAATGCGTTCGACTACATTAAAATTGTACTGGAGCAATTTTCGGAAATTAGGGAGGCAGAACGCAACGCTGTCCTAATTGTAAAACGGAACCAAGGTCGCTCGAATGACACTGTTATTATCGAACTAACACTAAATAGTAGACTACACCTATGGGAAGTGCGTACAGCAGAACCACGGCGAAAAGTGAGCGACAAAAAACTGCTTTGGAGCAAAGAAAGCGGGAAGCCCTTGAAGGACTCCCCGTAAGCCTGTCTTCAGAGCCGGCAACCGCCCGATGCCGGTATGGGTTATCTGCACCCCCAATATCCTATACCGCGTTGGCAGGTTTTCGTATTGCAGACCTGTAACGATGGCGGACAGATGTGGAATATAGCCGGCCGACCCGACAACCTCAACCATTGTTGATAGGGACACCCGAGACAAAATCCCGGTTATCATCCGCACCTGCACATGGATAAAGACACTGCAAAAATACAAAACTTTTTGAAAACCAAACATAAAAAGAGCGGAAACAGACAACTTTTATGAAACGCCCACGACCGCTTCCTCTGCATCGACGACACCGTCTATCATATCGGGGCCTCGCTGAAGGACTTGGGCAAGAAATGGTTCGCCTTCTGCCGCATGAAACTCGGCACCGACGCGCTACGGGGGAAAATGTAGTGGACATAAAAGAAAACCCGCTCCCATTCCATTCTTTTTACTACTTTTGCAGTTTTACAACAAAACTGCATGGCAAACAAACAGAATAGATGGTCTCGAGAGGAGTTGATATTGACACTCAGCGTTTATTTTCAGCTCCCGTTTGGACGGCTTAACCGCACTACTCCTGAGGTGAAAGAGCTGGCAAAACTAATCGGCCGCACAAATAACTCAGCCGCTCTTCGTTTGGTGAACTTTGCAGCATGCGACCCATATATTATAGAATCGGGAAGGCATGGGATGACATCAGGAATAGGCGTTTGCAAGCCCATTTGGGACGAATTTGCCGCTGACAAAGAGCGTTTGTTCAACGAGGCTCAACAAATCAAGGCCGCCTTGCTCCACAAGCCTATTGAGGAAACTTTGAACATTACCGAAAAAGATTGTGAAGGCAAAGAAAAAACAGCCGTTATTAAACAAAGGGTCAACCAAAACGTTTTTCGAGCCATGGTGCTATCCAATTACGAAGAAAAATGTGCCATTACTGGAATTAGTATTCCCGAACTACTCGTGGCTGGTCACATCATCCCATGGACTGAAAGCACCTCACAACAAAAACTTGATCCAGAAAATGGGGTTTGTCTTTCTGCTCTCTATGATAAAGCTTTTGATAAAGGATTGATAACTATTTCCCCAGACAACTATTCTATCATTCTCTCGTCCGCTTTGTTAGAATATGAAAGTCAAGAGTATTTCGATAAACATTTTGGGAACATCAGTGGCAAGGTGATAATGATGCCGATCGAACACAAACCCAACCGGGACTATTTGGCATATCATAGGGATAGAATTTTTAAAGGGAAGTGACGGTTTGTAGAAGTGTTAAATGATTATGAAAAAATATAGCATTGATAGCTTAACACGCGAGGAGATTTTCGGTGGAAAATTAATTGCGCCTATGCGTCGATGGTTGAAGCAGTGTGGAGAATATCATAAAGGCTATAACTACAACGACGACATAGCAATTATTACGCATTATCTGCAAAACAAAGGCAAATTTGAGGAAGGTTTATACGCCAAAAAGGCAATATCTTTATTAGAAAAGTACTATAGAGCGACACACACTGATTTAGACGCAGCGGCTCCTGTCGACTTGAATGCTGCAGAGATTTTATTCTCTGCCGTCGAACAATCACCCGTACAACAGCATTTCAAAGAAAACAATGCCTTTACTTTTATTGATTTATTTGCGGGAATAGGCGGTTTCAGAATTGCGTTAGAACAATTAGGGGGCAGATGCGTCTATGCTTCGGAGTTTGATTTAGCAGCACAGAAAAGCTACGGCATGAATCATGGTGTTATTCCATTTGGAGATATAACACTACAGAAAAACAAAGATCTTATTCCCGAAAACGTAGATATTTTATGCGCTGGCTTTCCATGCCAACCTTTCTCGATGGCTGGTTTACGTAAAGGTTTTTCCGATAGCTCAAAAGGCACTTTGTTTTTTGACCTTCAAGAAATCATTGCGGCCAAACATCCACGCATTATACTTCTAGAAAATGTACCTGGATTACTATCTATCTATAATAGAGACAAGGAAGGCAGGCGCTTACCAGAAAAAACAATAGATACAATACTGCGTATTCTAAGGGAAGAGCTTGGGTATTATGTCCCTAATCCAGCAATACTTAATGCCCACAACTTTGGTGTCCCTCAAAATAGAAGTAGGGTTTTCATCATCGGTTTTCTTAACCGCCCAGACGAAGAATATAATTACCCGACTGGTGAAGGCATACCAGAAAGATATTTTGGAGACATTCGGGAAGAAGGCATAGTAGACTCGCGGTATTACATGTCCGAAAGATATTGGCAAACACTGCTTCGTCATAAAAAAACTCAACATAGTCAAGGACGCGGGTATGGGTATAAAACTATTGAAAATAACGATTTCGGCCATACTTTAATGGTTGGAGGAATGGGATTAGAAAGAAATTTGGTCATAGATGAAGCGAATCCAAATGTGAATCAAGTCGACGACCCTCGAGGGGAACTAAATCATGACCACATTCGCGTCTTAACCGAAAGAGAGTGCGCCAGGATGCAAGGTTTTCCAGAATATTTTGAAATATGCGTTGGTAAATCACCAGCATATAAACAATTCGGAAACTCAGTAGCAATTCCAGTTGTTAGAGAGGTAGCACGCTCGCTCTTAGCACTTGCAAATATTGATGTTATTCCCGTCGAATAATGTCCGTATTGGTGCTATATTTTTATTATATAGTATATATTCTGAAAAATATTTGATAATATATTGCATATTTGAAAATAATATGTATTTTTGCAGCACCAATACAATTTTTTTTCAAAATATAATATAAATGTCTAAAACTGAAAAACGACAAAGGTTTGAAAAAGTGGCCAGTAACCGCGTTCAAAGAATACTGGACACTTTGCAGTTGCTAAAAAATTGTTCCAACAGGAACAATTACGAATACACCGAAGCGGATGTAGAACAAATGTTCTCGGAAATATCCAAAGCGCTGAAAGAATCGCGTGCTGCGTATACAAACGAATTACATAAAACAAACAAACAAGGATTTAGCTTTAAAAAGAATTAGTTATGAACGGCATGAATTATTTCAATTGGCACTTCGGTATTAGAGAAGGAGGTTCAGATACTTCCGATAATATTGATGCGAAGTTTTTTACTGAGAACTATGCATCGCTGGTAAGAGAATCTCTGCAAAACTCATTAGATGCTCAATCCGATGAAACCCAACCAGTCGTTGTTATTTATCGTTTTGGAAAAATGGAATTGCCGTCTTCTTCGCAATTCTATGAAGTAGAAAAGTATATACAAGGTTGCTTGTTATTACACCCAAACAGAAATGATCGTGTGAATAAAGCATATAGACCGATGCTTGATTATATACAAAATGCCAAAAAAAACGGTTATGTTGGTTTTTTAGAGGTTACTGATTCGAATACGATTGGTATGAATTATGACGATGACGACGAAAGATGTTTAAACACAAGATTCTATTCGTTTGCAAAAAGTGTCGGAAATTCGTCAAAAGACAATGATACCAGAGGCGGGTCTTATGGCCTTGGCAAGGCTGTTTTCTACAAGCATTCTTCAATGCGCACGATAATCATTTCTACTAAAACAGAAGATAACGCTGTTGCCTTTGAAGGAATTGCATCGTTGTGTACATCAAAAGTTGATGACAAAAAACGAGAAGCTACGGGTTATTTCTGTGATAACGATTTGGAAAAACCGACAACGGACGCAACTAAAATACCAGAAATGTTTCGCAGAACAGCTAGCGGCACTTCAATATTCATTATGGGTGTTGACGACAGCCAAGACAATCAAAAATACTGTTACAATGAAATAAAAAAAGCAATTGCTTCACATTTTTGGCTATCCATTTTGCACAAAAAACTAATAGTCGAAGTTGGAAACGACCGAATAGATGACAGCAACATTATTGAGGTAGCATCTGAACTATTCTCTACTTCCAATGAAGACTCGCCCATCCCATACATAGAAACAGTATACTATGCAGAAAATGGAGAAATTGATGGATATGTAAAAAGGGAAGAAAATATTCCAAATTTAGGAAAATGCCTATTGTATGTTCACAAAGACAGGAAAGGTTCTAATATGGTACTAAACATGAGAAAAACAGAAATGCTGATTTTTTCACAATCAATGCTAAAGGGCTATGGATATTATGGAGTCTTTGTTTGTCTTGGAGACGAGGGTAATAAAATATTGCGAATGGCAGAAGATCCAGCCCATAAACAATGGAGTTCGAGAAATTGCGAGGATAACGAAGACAAAACGGCTGCAAGAAGAGCTATCGAAGCAAAAAATAAAGCTATTAAACAGTTTATTATAGAATGCTTTGGAGGACAGAATGAAAACACATCAACAATATCTGATTTACAAAACTATTTATACATGACAGTTTCTGAACAAGAGTTAGAATCTGTTAAAAATGCAATATATGGAATTCATTCAGGAGAAAAACAAAAAGAAGAATCGGCATTTAAAATACCAGATTTGTTTTCAGATAATGAACCAACAGAAAAAGCAAATCCATCTAATCCTATTAATGTGTTTTTTATTGAAGAAAACATTTCTGCCAATCGAGACGATGAAAATGGTGAGTTAGAAGGAGGACACGAAGAAGGGGGTGGTGGAGGTGGTGGATACGTGAATCCTAAACACGAGAACAAATATTCCCAAGAAGAAACCGGTGAAGAAGATGGGACTTTTCTTAAGCCAATTAGGTTGAAAGCATGTGCGGTCTATACAAAAACAATAGATGGCATACTGTATCATTTCCTTAGAATCATTCCTGGTTGTCGCTGTGAAAAGTTATTATTGGATGTGTATGCTATTGGAGATGAAGAAGATTCAAACGACGAAATTTTTATTGACAACGTATTTCCTGGGAATTTGGAAGGGGAAAATAGAATTGTTGGTTTAAAAGCGAATCAAGACGAAAGGCTCGAAATAAGAGTGAAGTTTGAAGATAACATGTCTCACCCCGTAACAATAATGGCATATGAAATTGCGTAAACTAAACAATAACATTCTTCCATATCCTGTATTGAGTGAAGAAAACGAAGATGTCCGCCCAAGTCTCAAGGATATTGAGTCGATAAGCATAAAGCATGAGGTAAAAAATGACTCTTTCTGTTTTACAGTAAAGCTTTTGCAACTGAATGACACAATAAAAAAACTAATCGAGGACAATAAAGCAAAATATATGTTTGTGTTAACTTGTCCGACTACTGTCTTTCAAGAAAGAAAGCTATCAAGTGAGCCAGAAATTACAATAGAAGTCAATAAATTATCAGTTAATGGCCATTTGGATTTTGATTGTTATGTGGTGTTGACGGAAAATATCACTTACTCTAACATTGGCTTTGCCGACATATATGAAGGTCTTTCCTTTGATTTGGAAGCTGGCAATATCCTTGTACGTTTCCCTCACAGGGAGACAAACATGGACCTTTCAAATGAGAAAATGTTTGTGTCAAAAGCTTTTGTTGAATTTGTCAAATCAAACAAAGAAGAAGTTGAATTGGAATTTGACACAGATATTATCAATATTTTCTTGCCTGAAAAGCAATATGAAGATTATTTAGAGTTCCGAAACAACTCTCTGTATTCTGACTTGATTATCTCATCAATAGTACATGAAGCTATAATAATGGCTATAATTGGATACGATGACGACACACACAGCACTCTTAGATGGGCAGACGCTCTAAATACATTGATTTACATAGTTACGGACAAACAGTACACTCTAAAAGGAATGTCCAAAGAAGAGCGAATCAGGAGGGCCTGGGAATTATCCAATCTCGTATTGAGACATCCTCATGAAAGATTATTTGATTCAATACTCAAGATAGACTCGGAAATGAATTCAGAAAACACCTTAATACATTAAAACATGCAAGAACTTCAAAGGATATATACAGATGCTTTTGTAGCACAATTACGAAAAAATGTGACTGCTGAAAAATATCAAAGTGAAGAACCTTTTGATATAGAAAACCCAGAATACACTCAATTGGGAGGGATTTACAATAAAGCATCGGAAATTGCTCCTCTTATAAGCTATGAGAACGCCAAAGAAGGACAAAAACGTATGATTCCAGACAAAAACCATGATTTTGAGTCTGCCGTGGCACTTTTTGAAGCATACAAAGAATTGTCACCTTATATTGCTTCTCGGCCAGGTCTTTGGGTATACCTGTCTCATAATGAATTATATGGCTATGTGAAAAAGAGGTGGGGAGACACAACAAAAATAAAAGAGCATTGGTTTGATATTGGTAGACGTGGTTCACTCTCGGGTCTCTGGTGGGCTGTATATTGCACATATGATGCAACGAAAGAAGGAGAAGAAAGGTATTGGCTAACAAGACAATTATTTGTTAATCAAACATTTAGAACAAGAACATTTTTTACCTATCGAATTGGAATGAACAAGGAAGCTTTAAAAGGTATCCTTTCTTTTATGAGCAAATATCCTGATTTGTTTAGACGAGGCGCTGGTGAAGCTCGATTGGATTATATTAGAAAGTACTTTGGTCGTTTGGGAAGCACCAAAGAGCTAGTGTCTTTTGAAAATGATTTCTTTACAAAAGAGCTGGAAAGAAAACTGCCTGCTATTGAATTGGTAACTGATACTGCTCAAGTTCGACACGACAAAAGGGTGTGGAATATGTAATAAAATAAATAATCTATCAGTACTGTTATTTCGGTGTCCTGCCTACAAGCCATCCTAGCCATTATCTTTCCTCCGCTGGCGGTGATCGACCGCGGCTGCGGGTCGATGCTCATCGTGTTTCTGCTCACGCTCTGCGGCTGGGTGCCGGGCGTCATCGCCGCGCTGATTATCCTGAACAAGAATAATTGACAGAGATTGGCGGATTTTTTGTATTTTTGTGAAAAATATCCATACAACACGTATGACCAACGAAAATAAACTGATACTCTATAAGGACGATGAAGGTAAGGTGAGCGTGAATGTTCGCTTTGCCGATGAGGATGTTTGGCTGGCTCGAGAACATCTCGCAGAGATTTATGCCACTACACCTCAAAACATTAGTCTTCACGTAGGCAATATATACCAAGACGGGGAACTTAACGAGGAGGCAACCCGAAAGAAATTCTTTCTAGTTCGACAAGAGGGCAAACGTCAAGTGCAAAGAGAGATTGATCACTATAATCTTGACATGATTATTGCTCTCGGCTACCGTGTTCAGTCACCCGTTGCCGTACGCTTCCGCCGTTGGGCTACACTACGGTTGCATGAGTATATCCAGAAAGGCTTCACGATGGATGACGAACGGTTGAAGCAAGGCGGCAGCCGCTATTTTAAGGAGTTGCTGCAACGCATCCGCGACATCCGTAGCAGTGAACGCAACTTCTATCAGCAGGTAACAGACATCTATGCAACGTCCACCGATTACGACCCTCGCGCACCACAGACAAAACTTTTCTTTGCCACTGTGCAGAACAAGATGCACTATGCCGTGCATGAGCATACTGCGGCAGAACTGATTTACGACCGAGTGGACAACGAGAAGCCTTTCGTGGGTATGACTAACTTTAAAGGTAATTATGTAACTCGTGACGACGTGAAAATTGCAAAAAACTACTTGACGGAGTTGGAATTGCAAAGGCTGAACCTGCTCACTTCACAATTTCTGGATTATGCGGAATTTCAGGCTTTGGAGCAGAACCCCATGACGATGGCCGATTGGATTGCCGCTCTTGATGACCAGATTCTACGGTTGCGCAAAAACATTCTCGAAGGAAACGGAACGGTTTCGCATCAGGAAGCAATAGAAAAAGCCGAGCGGGAGTTTGAAATCTATCGTGAGCGAGAGATGCGGTTGTTGGAAAGCGATTTCGACAAAGTGGTGAAACAACTGAAAGACATACAAGGTAACGACACCCAAACATGAAAACCGTTTTGAAGTCATGAACACCAACCTCTTCCTCCAAGCCCTAACCAAGTTCCTCCTCGGTGCCGTCATCATCGGGCTGCTTATCTTTTTGCCTGCCGGCTCGTTGCACTATTGGCAAGGTTGGCTGCTGATGGGCGTTCTGTTTGTGCCGATGTTTGTCGCGGGGCTTGTCATGATGGCCAAGAACCCGGAACTGCTGCGTAAACGGCTGAACGCCAAAGAACAAGAAAAGGAACAAAAGACCGTCGTGGCATTGAGCGGCTTGCTGTTTGTCGCGGCGTTTGTCGTCGCTGGGCTCAATTGGCGCTTCCAATGGTGGGTGCTGCCCAATTGGGTGGTATGGGCGGCTGCGGTGGTTTTCTTGGTGTGTTATGCCCTTTATGCCGAGGTGTTGCGCGAAAACACCTACCTCTCGCGTACCATCGAGGTGCAAGAGCATCAGAAAGTGGTTGATACGGGCCTCTACGGTGTAGTGCGCCACCCGATGTATATGGCCACCACCCTCCTCTTTTTGATGATGCCGCTTGTGTTGGCCTCGCTCTTCTCCTTCCTCATCATGCTGTTGTATATCCCGCTCATTGCCAAGCGCATCCGCAATGAGGAAGCCGTCCTCGAAGAAGGTCTGGAAGGCTACAGCGAATACAAACAACGGGTGAAATACAGGATTTTGCCTTTTATCTGGTGAACTCATGAAGTACAAACTTGCCATATTCGACCTTGACGGGACACTGCTCAACACCATCGCCGACCTCAGCGAAGCCGTCAATTACGCCCTGAAACTGCGCAACTTACCGTTGCACTCGTTAGAGGAAATCACCAAGATGGTCGGTCACGGTGTGCGCAACCTCATCACCCAGGCACTGCCCGCCGAGCTGAGCAACGACACCGCCACCGTGGATGCCGTCCTGGCCGACTTCACGGAATACTACTTCGCCCATATCGACACCTACACCCAACCCTACCCTGGCATACCTGAACTCATCACAAAATTGCATCAAAACGGCATCCTGCTGGCCGTCGCCTCCAATAAGTTCCAAGCGGGAACGGAACACCTCATCAAGGAGTTCTTCCCCGGCATCCCCTTTGTCGCCGTGCTGGGCAACCGCCCCGGCTTCCCGCTCAAGCCCGACCCCGAAATTGTCGGCGAGGTGCTGCGCAAGGCTGGCGTCAAGAAAGAAGAAGCCGTCATGGTCGGCGACTCGCCCACCGACATGAGGACCGCTGTCAACGGCGACATCAAGGGCATCGCCGTCGGCTGGGGGTATCGGGATATGAGAGGCTTTGAAGGCATTACGGTAGTTGAAACGGTCGAAGAACTACAAAAGCTGCTCTTGCCATGACCGACAAAATGACTCCCGCACAGCGGCACTACTGCATGTCGCGCATCCACGGCAAGGCCACCAAGCCCGAGCTGAAAGTCAGGCAATGGCTGTGGCGGCATGGCTACCGCTATCGCCTCAATGTGAAGAGTGTGCCAGGCAAACCGGATATCGTCATGCGGCGGTATCGGACGGCGATTTTTGTGAATGGATGTTTTTGGCATGGTCACAATGTTCAGTTATCAGTTGAGAGTTTAGAGTTGAAAGTTGAGAGTCAGTTGGAAGTGGAGAGTGGAGAGTTGAAAGTTAATAATTCCAAGTGCTGTAAGATTCCGCAGACGAACCGCGAGTTTTGGGTGAACAAAATCAAGAGAAATCAGGAGCGCGACCAACGCAATTATCAGGTGCTGCACGACAATGGCTGGCAGGTCATCGTAGTGTGGGAGTGTCAACTGGCGCCTAAGCGCATCGAGGAGACGATGCTACGTGTTGAATTGCTACTCAACGAACATTTCTTGGCTTTGCACCAGCCCAAACCGGTGAGTTACGGCTTCGAGGAAGCCCCAATTCCGATGGCAGCGGAGGGAGAATAGAAAAAAGCACGTCAAGGTTGAAAAGCAGGAGGTCGCTTGCTATATTAATAGCGACAACCCTATGCCGTTATCCGCGAAAATCATTATCTTTGCCCTCTACAAACCCATGCCCATGAAGATACTGCACACTGCCGACCTGCACATCGGCCAAATCCTTTACCAAAACTACGACAGGTGCGACGAGCACCTGCATTTCTTCCGCCAGCTGACGCGCTGGTGCCAGGAAGAACGCCCCGACGCCCTTCTCGTGAGCGGTGATGTGTTCGACATCCAACAGCCTTCGACGGCGACGAAACGCCTCTTCAACGAGCAGTTCGTCGAGCTACAGAAGGCCCTGCCCGACATGCACATCGTCATCACCGCCGGCAACCACGACTCGGCCTCGCGCCTCCATGCCGACCGCGCCGTGTGGACCTTCTCGAACACCCACCTTGTGGGCGTGGCACCCTCGATGACCCTCGATGACGGCTGGCAGGACGACTACATCATCGAATTGCCTAGTGGTTTCATCGTCGCCATGCCCTACATGCTCGGCGAGCGTTCGCAGCAGTTGCAGTCGGTGCTCGACCGCGTGGCTGAGCGCAACACCGATGGCCGTCCCGTCGTCATGATGGCCCACCTCGCCGTGACAGGCTCCGACGTCACGGGCCACGACTTCGAGATCGGCACCCTCAAGACCCAGAGCCTTGCCTCGATGGGCACAGGCTACGACTACCTCGCCCTCGGCCACATCCACAAGCCCCAGACCCTCGGGCACCCCGACGACGCCATGAACATGGACACCCTCACCTACCCCGCCCCCGTGGCCCGCTACTCGGGCAGTGCACTCCACGTCAGCTGCGACGAGGCTTATCCCCACACCGTCAGCGTAGTCGACATCGACCGTCACGGCGGCCAAGTCACCCTCCGCCAGCTGCGCATCGACGAGTTGCGCCATTTCTACACCCTGCCCGAAAACCCCGACGCCGCCTATGCCGACGAACAAGAGGCCCTTGAGGGCATCGAGCACTTCTGCCAGACGGTGGGGCGCGGCTACATACGCCTCAAGGTGCACTACAGTGCCGACCTGTCGGCCAACTTCGCCCAGAAGGTGTACGACCTCTTGGAGAGCCATGGTAATGAGGTGCGCTACAACCCCAAGACCCTCTGGATTGGCGAGCCTGAGAAGAGCCAGGATGAAGTCAAGCCCGCCTTTGAAGTGGCCGAGCTACAGCAGATGACCGACCCCATGGTGTTCATCGAAAAGACCCAGGCGCAATACCCCAAACTCGATATGCAAGTCCTTCGCGGGGTCTTCAAAGAAATAGAGGCCGAAGTAGAACGCATCAAAGAAAAAGAAGCGGCAAAACAAGCGAAGAAGACCAACGACGACAGCATCAGCGACGACACTACCAATCCCGAACAAGACGAAGAGAGATGATCATCAAAGAGTTACATATCAGAAACATCGCCTCCATCGAGAAGGCCGACATCGACTTTGAGAACGACCTCAACGAGGCTTATACTGGAACGCCCGCACCCATATTTCTCATTTCTGGCGACACGGGCGCCGGCAAGTCGGTCATCCTCGACGCCATCGCCCTGGCCCTTTACAAGACCACGCCACGCCTCACCAGCAAGCACAGCAAGAACAACAACGAATTCGTCAACTCGTTGGGAGAGAAAGTCCGCGTATACAGCATCCAGCAATACACCCGCTTGGGTATCGCTCCCAATGACGATTGTTACAGCGAGGTGGTGTTTGAAGGCAACGACGGCCTCACCTACACCGTCAGGCTCATGCTGGGCCTCAGCAGGAGCAAAAAAATGGTGGATGGGGCATACGTCATCAAATACAGCAAGCCCGAATGGTTGCTCACCGTCGACGGTCAGACCTATAGCAAAGACGGCGACATCACTGCCTTGATACAAGAAGCTGTCGGGCTGTCGTTCGACCAGTTCAGCCGCATGGCGATGTTGGCACAAGGCCAGTTCGCCTCCTTCCTCACTGGCGACAAGGAAGAACGCGAGACCATCCTGGAGCGACTCACCAACACCAAGCATTTCACCGACTATGGTAACGCCATCAGCAATCTGTACAAACGCGCCAAAGGCAAGGAAATCAGTTGTTCAGAAAAATACAAGCTAGAGAATCAACATACGATAGAGACACCCGATTTGGCCGTGCTGCAAGAGGAAAAGGAAGCCCTTGACAAGCAAAAGAGCGAGCTCAGCGATAGCATTCGTGTCCTTGAAATGCAAATCGGACAGCTTACCCTCATCGAGGCCAACCAAAAAGCCATCAGCGAAGCGCAGGCGCAACTCATTCGTCTCGAAGACGTGGAGGCCTTGCGAACCACCTTTGCCACCCTCGCCGCCGACCTCGCCGACAGGGAACGCCAACTCGGCCAACTCAACGAAGCCATCGAAGAAGACAACCAATGGCTTGAAGCCCGCAAAGAACAAGACGTACTCTACACCAAAGCGGGAGAATACCTCCTGCAACTGGACCAGCTGAAAGAAAAGGCGGCAGAGATAGAACGCTTGGGCCGACAAAAGAAGTCCGCCGAAGACCAAGTGGAGCCGTTGCAAGCCGCCTTGGATGCCGCCAAAGCGCAAGCAAAACAGGCGTTAGAGGCTGTCGAGAGCAAGCAGAAAGCCATCGATGCCAAGATACAGGAACGCAACGCCTTGAAGCCTGCCGAGATCAACCAAGAGCTTGAAAGGATACGCAAAGAGAAATCGAGCCTCGAGAAGCTTCAGGCCGACATACTGAAGTACAACGAAAGCTACAAGAAATACCAGGAACTCCTCGCCGAAATCAACAAAGACAAGGAAGCACTTGCAGTGTTGCAAGAGGATCTGAAGAAAAAGGAAGAGGCCCTCCACCTAGCTAAGAATGCTTACGAGCGCGCTAACGCGCAATACGTCACCATGGGCAGTAGCATCGACGAGACCATGGTCGCCCTGCGCCAACGCCTCGCCGAGGAACACGCCAAGACCTGTCCCCTCTGCGGCCAAGGCATCGAGCACGCACTGCTGACGACCGACGATTTCAAACACATCATCACCCCGCTCGAAGAAGAGAAAGACCGCTACAAGAAGGCGATGGACGAGGCGGAGAGACAACACAATGCCGCCAAAACCGCCTACGATACCGCCAAAGGCACTGTCGACACAAAAGTCCAACAAGCCGCTCGACAGCAGGAGGAAAACAAAAAAGAGCACCAGCGCATCGTGGAAGTGGCAGACAGCCTGCACCTCGACCGCGAACAGAAGTACCCAGCACAGATTGAGGCTCGACTCACAGCCATCGGGAAAGAAACCGAGACACTGACCCTGTCGTCGCAAAAAGCCGAGGCACTACAAAAGGAAATCAACGCCCTCTTGGAAGAGAAGAAGCCGTTGGAGAAAGCCAAGACTGAGGCAGACACCGCCCGACAGAAGGCCGAGAAAGCCTTCGACGACAACGACAAGGCCATCAAAGACTGCGGAACGAGAATCTCCGAGGCAAAAACGAAAAAGAATGAGCTGGTCGCCACGGTGTCGGCGGCATTGAAGCCCGTCTATCCCGACTGGGCCAACGACATCGACACCACCAAGACACGGCTCGACGCGGCAGCCAGAGAATACAAGACGGTAAAGACAGGCCGCGACGGCAGGGTCGCCCAAGCCCAGCAAGCCAAGGTGCAACTTGAGAGTCTCGGCCATATCAAAGGGGACATCATCAAGAAGCATCCCGACTGGGACGTGGCTTATCCAGCCACCACTCACCCGTCGGACGACATCGCAAAGGAATGGAGCACCCTATTGACCAACGTCAGCCAGAACCTCTCCGACATTGCGAGCCAGCACACTGCCATCGCCAGCGCCCGAAAGGCCATCCAAAGCGCCCTCGCCGAGCTGAAAGTAGAGAAAGAAGAAGACCGACCCGAGAAGGCCGACCTTGAAGCGCAAAAGGAGGCATTGAACGCTACCCTGCAGACCGTCGTCGGTCGTCTGGGAGCCATTCAAAACCAGCTGGACGAGAACGCCACAAACCAGAAAAAGGTCGACCAAGCCTTGAAAGAATGGGAAGAGGCAAAGAAATCGCAAAAAAAATGGAGTATAATCAATGAATACTTCGGCGGGTCACGCTTCCGCACCTTAGTGCAGACCTATGTACTGCGTCCGTTGCTCAACAATGCCAACATCTACCTGCAGAAAATCACCAGCCGCTACGAGCTCACCTGCAGCGAAGACAACGAACAGCTTTCGATCCTCGTGCTCGACAACGACAACAAGAAGCAGGTGCGCAGCGCCACGCTACTCTCTGGAGGAGAGCGCTTCATGATTTCGCTGGCCCTCTCCTTGGCCCTCTCGTCGCTCAACCGTCCCGACCTCAACGTCAACATTCTATTTATCGACGAAGGATTCGGCACTCTTGACGAGAAGAGCCTCGACTCCGTCATGGAGACCCTTGGAAAGCTTCAGGACATTGCTGGGTTGAAAGACCGTCGTGTGGGCATCATCTCACACCGCACCGAGCTCGAAGAACGTCTGCCCGTGCAGATCAAGGTGGAGAAGCGTGGCGAAGGCCGCAGCCAGGTCACAATCATCAATGGTTAGGTGGAACTTTAGAAGGCAAAGATCCCATGCCTACGCACAATCCAGCGTTGGGATGACATGCCTTCTAAAGCCGTCCGTTTTTTACTTCATTCTGAATTCAAGAGTTCCGCCAGCCATAATCTGTTGGTGGCTGAGCTTGTAATCCTTAATCTCCTTGCCATTCAACTTGACGCTCTTAACATGGATGCACTCGGGCGTTTTGTTGGGCGCGGAAATCACAAAGGCTTTTCCGTTTTTAAGGTGTAGAGTCGCCTTGGTGAACAGCGGCGTGCCGATGACATACTCGGCGCTGCCAGCATGGAAAGGATAGAATCCCAAGGCAGAGAAGATATACCAAGCCGACATCTGGCCGCAGTCGTCGTTGCCGGCATAACCGCAAGGCGTGGCGCGATAGAACTCGCTCCTCACCTGCTCCACCAGCTCCTGCGTGCGCTCGGGTTTGCCTGCAAAATTGTAAAGATACACGGTGTGATGGCTGGGCTCGTTGCCATGCGCATATTGCCCAATGAAACCGCTCGCGTTGCCGTTGACTTCGCCACTAGTGGCCGTGAGGCTGAAGTTTTCGTCGAGTTTCTTCAGGAAGCCTTTCTTGCCGCCAAAGAGGTCAATGAGCCCTTGCGGGTCTTGCGGCACGAACCACATATATTGCCAGGCGTTGCCTTCCACGAAACAAGGTTGTTCGTACGACAGCGGGTCGAAACCGTCTATCCAGTTGCCATGTTCGTCCTTGGAACGGAAGAAGCCCGTCTCCGGGTCGAAAAGGTTCTTGTAAAACATACTACGACGATAGAAACGTTCGTAGTCTTCTGTCTTGCCCAATTTCTTGGCCACCAAAGCCACACAGGCATCGTCAAAAGCCTGCTCCATGGTGATGCTCACGCTCTCGTCTTGCAAGGTCTGTGGCATGTAGCCGTACTGCTCCCACACCTCGAAAGGCGAGTTGAAATGGCTCCGTGTGCTGCTTTCCATCATGGCCTGATAAGCCGCCTCCACATCGATGCCAGGAATCTCGGCAAGGATGGCATCAGCCAACACAGGGATGGCATGGTTGCCGATCATACAGTAGTTGTCCTGCCCCCAGAGATCCCAAATAGGCAGGTAGCCGTAGGTCTGGTGGTGCAACACCATGTCACGGACAAACTGCGCAGCAACATCGGGGGCGATGAGCGTATAAAGCGGGTGGGCGGCGCGGAAGGTGTCCCAAAGGCTGAAAGTGCTGTGATAAACTTGTCCCTCGGGCATTTGCTTGATTTCGAAATTGGTATCCATATAGCGGCCGTCGACATCGCTCATCGTGTTGGGTTGCATTAGCACATGGTAGAGACCCGTGTAGAAAATAGTTTTCTGTTCGTCGGTGCCTTCGATGTCGATGCAGCTAAGTTCGCGCTGCCAAACGTCATGGGCGGCTTGAACATAGTCTTCAAAGTTCCAACTTTGGGCTTCTTCCACCATGTTTTTTCTTGCACCTTCTTTGTCGACAGGCGAGACGGCTACTTTCACTATCAATTCGCGACTGTCTTTTGGGTCGAAACTCAAGGCGGCACGCAGTGTGCGGCCATTGACCACATCGCTATTACCCACATTTAAACCGCCATTCATCAAGATATGGCTGACAATCGGCTTAGAGAACTCGGCGCGGAAATACACTTTACGCAACTTTGCCCAACCGCAGACGACGCGATAACCTTCGATAGTGTGGTCATCAACGAGACGAATTTGAGCCTGGATGATATCATAATAACGGCGACCAGAATAATAAGCATCGCCGCGATAGGTCATTCTGTCAAGGTCGAGAATAACGGTCTGCGGCTGACCCTTTGGGAAGGTATAACGATGGATGCCCGTGCGCGTGGTAGCCGAGAGTTCCACATTCACGCCGCTCTCATGCAACAGCACTTGATAATAGCCCGGTCGAGCAGACTCCTTGTCATGGCTGTAGTGCTGGCCGAAGTCGGCGGCTTTCAGTTGTTCGGGCGTCACAGTGGTGCTGACAGGCATGAGGCTCACATCAATAAGGTCGGTACATCCTGTGCCGCTGAGGTGGGTGTGGGTGAAGCCGTAGATGATGTCTTTATTGTAATCGTAACCCGAACAAGGGTCCCAAGTGACCATCTGTTCGGTCTCAGGACTCAGCTGCACCATGCCTTGCGGCATCGTGGCTCCAGGGAAGGTGCTGCCACTGAGGGCACCTGTCTCGTCGGTCTGCGTGCCGATGAAGGGGTTGACATATTGTGTATAGTCGTTGGCGGTTTGGGCGCTGAGAAAAATGGGCAGCAGGAGGGCTACCAAGAGGAGAGTTCGTTTCATTGTCTTGTGGTTTTTCATGGGCAAAAGTAGTGTTTCATTTCACAAAAGTAAACACTTTCTTCAACAAAACAAAACATTTCCTATCTTTGCACCCTCAAAACTTCAATCATCATCCTATGAAAGCCACGAATCCCATAGCTCCTACGAAACACTTCTTTGAATACTTTAACGAGAACCTTCCCAAGAACTGGGACGAACCCGCCCTGACCGACTACGATGACGTCACAAGCTATACCTACGGTGAGATGGGCGCCAAAATGATGCAAGTGCAGGCCATGCTTGAAGTCGCGGGACTGAAGGCAGGCGATAAGATCGCCATCTGCTCGAAGAACTGCGCTAATTGGGCCATCGCCTTCCTGGCCATCGCCGCCAACCGTGGCGTGGTGGTGTCCATCATGGACGCCTTCGTTGAGAGCGACATCGAGAACCTCGTCACCCACTCCGATGCCAAGGCCATTTTCGTCGGTCCCGCCGTATGGAAACGACTCCATCCCGAGAAGATGCCTAACATTAAAATCGCCATAGGCACGGAGCAATTCAGGGTCCTTTATACCCAGGATGAACACCTCTCGACGGTGAAAGAGGACGCCGAACGTCTGTATAACGAGAGATACCCCAACGGCTTCACCAAAGAAGACGTCAACCTGCCCACCGATAACCTCGACGAACTGATGATCATCAACTACACCTCGGGCACCACCAGCGCCCCGAAGGGTGTCATGCTGTCATATCGTGCCATCTCGGCTAACGTGCAATACAGCCAGGAGACTATACCCAACCATGCCGGCTGGACCGAGGTGTGCATGTTGCCCCTCTCCCACATGTTCGGCATGACCATCGAGTTCCTTTACCAGATTGCCGGCGGCTGCCATGTCTACTTCCTGAGTAAGACCCCGTCGCCGACCGTGCTGTTGAAGGCTTACAAAGAGACCAAACCCTATATGATCCTCACCGTGCCGCTGGTGTTGGAGAAGATCTTCAAAGCGAAGATTTTCCCTGCCCTCAACAAGCCTATGGTGAAGTTCCTCTGGCACACGCCCCTGCTCTGCAAGATTGTGGAGAAGACCATATACAAGCAGCTGATGGAGGCCTTTGGCGGCAACCTCATCTGGCTCATCACCGGTGGCGCCGCCATCAACGCGGAGGTGGAGAAGGTCTTCCGCCGCATCAAGTTCCCCTTCGTGGTGGGCTATGGCATGACCGAGGCCGGACCTCTCATTTGCTACGAGCATTGGTACAACGAGATGCTTGGCTGCTGTGGCTCGTGTGTCACTCGCAACGAGTTGAAAATCGACTCACCCGACCCGGAGCATGTGGTCGGCGAGATACTGTTCCGCGGCGAGCACGTGATGATGGGCTATTACAAGAACGAAGAAGCCACCCACAACGCCATCGACGAAGAGGGTTGGCTGCACACGGGCGACCTCGGCACCTTGAACAAAAAGGGTCTGCTGTTCATCAAAGGAAGGTCGAAGGCCATGATTCTCAGCTCTAACGGCCAGAATATCTATCCCGAAGAGATCGAAGACAAGGTAAACAACCTTCCTGGTGTCGTCGAGAGCCTCGTGGTTGGCCGTCAAGGCAAAATCGTCGCCTTAGTCTTCCCCGACGAGAAATACGACCTGCAAGACAAGAGCATTGAAGAGCTGATGAACGAAAACCTGGCCACACTGAACGCCATGCTGCCCGCCTACTCCAAGGTGTCGAGCATCGTCCTCGTCGACAAGGAATTCGAGAAGACACCCAAACGGAGCATCAGAAGGTTTCTGTATTCTTAAGGCTTTTACTCTTTTACCAGCTTGATGGTCGTCGCTCCAGCCTCACTGGCTATGCGTGCTACATAGACGCCCTTGGCAACATCGCTAAGGTCAATTTCGCTGCGCCCTTCATGCAATGTAGCTGCCATCACTTGTCGACCGAACAAGTCATAGACCACGACTTCGCCATCTATGGTATTGGCCTCAATTATGACACTGCTCGAGGTAGGATTGGGACTGACTGTAGCGGAAAGCATGTTTAGTTCATCGACGCCGACACCAGCATCGTTGCCGACCCACACATCATCGACATAAACGCCATCGGCATCGTTGGATTTGCCCTTGAAGGCGATATAGTAGGTGACTGAGGCCTCAGGCAGGACAAAGGAAACAGAATCCCAAGTGTCGTATATGTCGGTGTATTCACCGAGGAGATGCCATGAGTCGTCCAATGAAGTGGCATACCAAACCGATAGTTCGTCAGCATTGCCATAGTTGCCATGAGGCTCCTTGTGCTTGAAGGTAAGCATGGGTGAAGTGACTGCTGTGATGTCCAATGGTGCTGAGACGAGCATAGCCTCTTGACCCAGCCAGATGAAGAAAGCCGTGTTGTTGGGGAAGAGATAACCGGGGTCAACCACCCAGTCATCTTCACCCGAGATGATTTGACTCTGCCAGCACACAAACTCCTCTGAAGCCTCAAAGTCATCGAAATAAGGCAAGTCATCGGTGACGACAATCACATCACAAAGGGTGGTGAACGAAAGCGTATACGACCATTCCGATTCCATCCCGCCGCCGCAATTGGCCTTGACACGGAAAGTGTATTCGGTGTTGGGTCTAAGATCCTCCATGAGATAAGGCTGAGTGGTGACTGTCGTCTCATGGCCGTTCAGGTCAATCGTCCAGCTTTCTTCGTTTCCAGCCGAAGTCCATCCGAGCAAGGCTGAAAAAGCCGTGATCTCCATGGCCTGCAGACCCAACGGACGTGCACAACCTCCAGCCGAGACGATGTCGATGTCGTCAACAAAGATGTAGTAGCCACCATTGCTGCGTCCCAGGAACGAGACCTGGAAGGTAGAAGATAGATCGTCCAAGGTAAACGACGCGTCGTAGGTGTTCGACCAATCGCTGAAGCTGTAGCTATCGAGTTGGTGCCAGCTTTCGGTCGGCGAGGTGCGGTAACTCACCACGAGTTCGTCAGGGGTATACAGGGCCATCATCGCGTAGGCGAAGCTGAAGGTGACGCTGTTGCTACCGGTCAGGTCAAAGGTGGGCGAAATCAGTCGGGCCTCTTCGCCAGCTGATGCGTTTTGGAAAGCCACCACATTGGTACCCGAACCCAACATCACCGCCCACGTGGCGTTGCCTGTCGTCTCCACCGTCCAACATTCCATTTCACCAGAATCAAAACCTTCGGAATAGGACTGACCAGGCAAGATGGGAATCACACATTGTGCGGATGCCGTAGCGACGCTAAAGAAGATAGCAATTACAGTTGCAACTAGTGCTTTTGTGAAGTAGTGGATGTGTTTCATAAGATTTTATTTTGATAATGAATAATTTACCGGGCAAAGATAAACAAGTAACCCTTATCTCACATTATCCTTTTTTTTCCAAAATAATACTGTCCCTTCCCCACAGTCGCCTTGCCATATTGAATGGCGTTCACGGGACAATGGTGATAACAACTCATGCACATTGTGCAGTTGCCGTTCCATTTCGGGCGACCACCTTCGAGCGTGATGTTCTTCAACGGGCACACCTCCACGCATTTGCCGCAGTGGATGCAGGCCTCGGTCGACAGGTATTTCGAGTCGTCGGTGGCGAATTGGTTGAAACTCTTGTTGATGACTCGGCTCTTCAGCCAAGCAAAGTTGCCTATGGTCATTTCCGAGAAATAGTCCTTGTTGAGAAGACGAGGAATGTTGCGAGTTAATGTGGCATCGGTGGCTTCAATCTTCTTGCGGGCGTTCTCGTCGGTGTCGAGCTTGAAGCCGGGCATGCCGATGTAGGTCTCAGGCATCTTCACGCTAAAGCAGGCGCTGAGATCCCAGCCCTTCTGTTCTATAGTCTTGCGGAAAATCTTTTCAGTCAAGCCACATTCGTCGCCACAGGTACAGGCAAAAAATAGATATGGTAAAGTCCCTGAGCCTGTCGAGGGGCTGGCCTTAATAATGAGTTTTTCAACAAAATCCATCACCAGTTTCGGTGGTGCCCACGAATAGACAGGAAACACGAAGCCAAGGCTTTCGTTCTCAGCCAATTCGTATTCGTATCGGCCTTCGCGAGCGGCCTCTGGAATGAAGATTAAGGTGTCGTTAAGACCTGAGGCCAAGGTCTCGGCCACATGACGGCTGTTGCCGCAACCGCTGAAGTAGAATATCATAAGTTCTTGTGTTTGATGCGGCAAAGATAGACAGAATATCGTACTTTTGCAAGCCGATAGAACGACATCATGCCCAAAGCCTCCCTCAACCGCTCAATACTGAAACTGGCGATACCCAATATCATCAGCAACATTACCGTGCCGCTGCTGGGCTTCGTCGACATGATGCTGATGGGACACCAAGACAGCATCGCCTATATCGGAGCTATCGGCTTGGGCGGAACCATCTTCAGCGTGATGTATTCCATCTTCAGCTTCATGCGGGCGGGCACAACGGGCTTCACGGCACAGGCCTACGGTGCCAACGACCGCGCCGAAATCGCCTATTCCCTCTATCGTTCGCTTTGCATAGCATTAATCGCTACGGTTTTGGTTTTGTCATTGCAAAACGCAGTAGAATGGCTCAGCATGAAACTGCTCAACGGCAGCGAAGAGGTGTTGGCCTACACCGCCACCTATTTCCACGTGCGCATCTGGGCGGCACCGGCGGTTCTCTGTCTCTATGCCTTCAACGGCTGGTACATCGGCATGCAAAACACTACTATTCCCATGGTCATCGCCATCCTGACCAATGTGGTGAACATCGTGCTGAGCGTCATTTTCGTCAACGCCATGGGCATGGGCGTCACAGGTGTGGCCTTGGGCACCGTCATTGCACAGTACTGCGGTCTGCTCACCGCCATCATCTTCCTCTTCGCCAAGTTCCGCTATCACCTTGTTCCTATCCGGAGGGTCATCCTGCTACAGGCCGACAAACTGAAACGTTTCTTCAAAGTCAACGCCGACTTCATGATTCGCAGCATCCTCTTGGTACTGAGCATTGCCTTCTTCAACAACCAGTCGGCGAAACTCGGCGACGACATGCTGGCCGTCAACATGATCCTGATGCAGTTCTTCTATATCTTCTCTTACTTCACCGACGGCTTTGCCTATGCGGGCGAGGCTTTGGTGGGACGCTTCACGGGTGCCCACGACGCCAAACAACTGCGTCAGACCGTCAAGCTGTTGTTCCTCTGGGGCTTCCTCATCGCCTTGCCTTTCACAGTGCTTTATGCCCTTTTCCCAGATTGGTTCATCGGCCTCGTCAGCGACCAGCCCGACATCATCCCGATGGCCCAACCTTACCATATCTACCTCGCTGCCATCCCGCTCATCACCTTTGCGGCTTTCCTATGGGACGGCGTCTACATCGGTGCCACGGCATCGCGGGCCATCCGCAACACCATGCTCATCTCATCTATCGGGGTGTTCCTGCCCGCCACCTTATTATTAATGCCTCGCTTCGGCAACCATGGCCTTTGGATTGCGTTCCTACTCTTCATGGTGGCGCGAGGGTTGAGTATGACCTTGATGGCGAAAAAGGCGGTGTTTGGTTCGAAATAATTCTTACCTTTGCCACAAAATAACATTCCATGGAAGACATTCTCGCTTTTCTTGACGCTGTGCTTCATAACAACAACCGCCCGTGGTTTCAGGAGCATAAGCAACAATACCAGCAGGCGCAAGCCCACTTCAATGCCATTGCCGAGCAAATCATTGCTGGTGTGCAGAAGTTTGACGACAACTGCAAAGGCCTGACGCTGAAAGACTGCACTTACCGCTTCTACCGCGACACGCGTTTCTCGCCTGACAAGCGGCCTTACAAGACCCACTTCGGTGTGTTCGTCTGTCCCGAAGGCAAGAAGTCGATGCTGAGCGGCTACTACTTCCATCTGGAGGCCAAGGAGTCGGAATACCTCGGCCACAACATGCTATGCACAGGCATGTACATGCCCGACACAGCCATGCTGAAGACCATCCGCGACGAGATTCTCTTCAACGCTGAGCCGTTGGTGGACGCCATCGCCAAGGTCGACACCTTCGATTTGGACACCAGCCACGCCATGAAACGCGTGCCCAACGGCTATCCCAAAGAACACCCACAGGCCGAGCTTTTCAAGCAGCGCGACTGGCTTCTGGTGCAAGACTTCCCAGATGCACGCCTCTCCGATCTGAATCTGGTGGATTGGGTGGTATCGGAGTTTGAGAAAACCAAGGATTTCTGCCAGTGGCTGAATAGAACCGTTCGCGGTGAATAAATGCGGTAGAGGCGCAGCGCGCCACGTCTCTACAAAAGGAGAAAAATATTTCCATTTTTTTCTGTTTTCGGCATGATTTTTGCAAGAAAAATGCTCTTGCAATTTAAAGATTATGATCCCCTATGAAAGACTGTTACGCTCTTAATGGAGGCGCCGTGGACAGTGGTGCCCATCTGAACCCCAACGACAACCCGACCAGCCTGGTGAAAGCCCACCTCGGTATGGTCGACGTCTTGGCCAAGCAGCTGATGCAACAGTACATCGGCTGCCCTTGGCTGACGGAGAGCGACTTTGCCGGAGCCGGCTACGAGGCCCTCTTCGATGCGGCGCGCGCCTACGACGCTTCCCGTATAAGGTGGAGTTCCACCAGCCCAGCGTTGAGGCCAAGACCCACATCTGGAAGATCTTCCTGCCCGACCTCAGCAAAGACGATGCCGTGCAACTGGCGCGTGCCTACGACTTCAGCGGCGGCCAAATCGAGAACATCGCCCGCAAGGTGCTCGTCGACCAGCTGCTCTTCGGCGGCACTCCCGACCTCACCCACATCGAAGAACTCTGCTCGAAGGAGCAGATCACCGGCCGCAGCAACGGCAATCGCAGACCAATTGGATTCAATAGCTAAACGACAAACACTAGTCTAATTTGTGTCCATGACAAGCTGCACGCAGCTTGTCATAGACCAGAACAACACAAAAGTATGACCCAAAAACCACCTAATTAATGTCAAAGACCTACAGAAAAAGCATCAGAGTTTTCAACTGTTGGGGAACCAACACCTATTATTACGACCAGAAGCGTCGACTTCTCCGCAGGCAGATCAAACACGAAGTGTACAACGCCACTGTCCATTATGATTGGGAAGACATGGACGAAGGCATCCTCCCTGTGAAATTCATCATGCCAGACCGTTGGCGTGAAACCACTGACGGGCATTTCTTGCTGGACAAAGAACACCTCAAAAGACTGGACCCGAATTGCTGCTATGGCGGTTATGCGGTCTGGTGCCACTCGGGCTACGACCCATCCCAATTCAACTTTGCACAATTCTGTCATCACATAGGCGGCTCCACCTTGAAAAGCAAAAACCGCAGCCGCGACTTCCGCAAGCGCAGAAAGACGAAACAGTTGCTGCATACCTATCGGATGGCAAGCTGAGCTGAAAAAGACTAGCACAGCAAGAAGGACAAGTTTATGTTACTAGGCATCGTCAGCATTAAAGAGTACGAGCGGCTCTTTATGTATCTGGCATGAGAAGGTTGGTGTTTCCCATAAGACTATGAGGATTAAGATGGTAACAAAAAAAACCGAGACTCAAAGCCTCGGTTTTTTGTTTTTGGTGCAACTGCAATTACGCCAATTCAAACTGCTCCAAGAACTTCAAGTCGTTCTCGAAGAACAGCCTCAGGTCGTTGATGCCATATTTCAGCATGGCGATGCGTTCCACACCCATGCCGAAGGCGAAACCGGTGTACTTCTCCGGGTCGATGCCGCTGGCGATGAGGATATTGGGGTCGCACATGCCGCAACCCAGGATTTCAACCCAACCCGTATGCTTGCAGATATTGCAGCCTTTACCGCCACAGATATTGCACGAGATGTCCATCTCTGCCGAGGTCTCGGTGAAGGGGAAATACGAGGGACGGAAACGCACCTTGGTGCCCTCGCCGAAGAACTCCTGCACGAAGTGGTATAAGGTCTGTTTCAGGTCGGCAAACGACACGTTTTCATCGATGTAAAGGCCTTCAATCTGATGGAAGATGCAGTGGGCGCGAGCCGAGATGGCCTCGTTACGGAACACGCGGCCAGGGGCGATGATGCGGATGGGCGGCTGATGGGTCTCCATCACGCGAACTTGCACACTCGAGGTGTGGGTGCGCAGCAGCACATCCGAGGCCTTGTTGACATTAGGTTCCTTGCTGATGAAGAAGGTGTCCTGCATGTCGCGGGCGGGGTGATCGAGCGGGAAGTTCAAGGCCGAGAACACGTGGTAGTCATCCTCAATCTCGGGACCTTCGGCGATGGTGAAACCGAGGTGCGAGAAAATCTCGTTGATGTCACGACGCACGATGGACAGCGGGTGACGCGCACCCTTCATGTCGGCGGCGGGCATGCTCATGTCAAAGCCGGCTTCGTTGCTGTGCTGGCTCTCAAAGCGCTGCAGCTGTTCCTCCACCTTGTCTTGGACGGCATTTTTCAGCTCGTTGAGCTTCATGCCCACCTCCTTACGCAGCTCGGGAGCTACAGTCTTGAAGTCGGTGAACAAAGCGGGGATGATGCCTTTCTTGCTCAGATAAGTGATGCGGAAATTCTCCAAAGCCTCTTTGCTATCAGCCTGGAAATCACGCACCTGAGTGATTATCTCTTCGATTCTTTCTTTCATGGGTCTAATGATTAATGGCAGCAGCTTTTTTCACCGCTTTTCTTGCAGTTTTTCTCGCAGCCTTTGTCAATCGTAATGGAGATGATGGTGACAGGCTCGACGGGCACATCCATGCGGCCGGTCTTCACGGCAGCGATCTTGTCGACCACCTCAAGGCCTTCGATGACCTCGCCGAAGACGGTGTATTCGCCATCCAAGAACGGCGTGCCACCCACAGTCTTGTAGGCCTGACGCTCACGGGCACCAAACACCTTGCCCATACGGCTTTCATACATATCCAAGGTCTTGTCGTCATACACCTTGCCTTGCACGATGTAGAACTGCGAGCCGCTGGAGGCTTTCTTGGGGTTCACCTGGTCGCCTTGACGAGCAGCAGCAAGAACGCCTTTCTTGTGGAAGTGGTTGCTCTTGAACTCGGCGGGAACAGTATAGCCCGGGTCGAGACGGCCATCCTTGTTCTGACCACCTTGGATCATGAATTCATTAATGACACGGTGGAAAGGCGAGCCATTGTACCAGCCTTCATTCACCAGCTTGATGAAATTGTCGCGGTGCAGGGGTGTGTCATTATAAAGCTTGGCTTTTATGGTTCCCATGCTCGTCTTGATGACGACGACGGTTTCCTTTTCTTCGGTTGTTTGTGCTTGGCAGGTCAAGCCGACCAGAACCAAAGCTGCGATAATCATTTTCTTCATATTTCTTGGTATTTAAAATTCAAAGATTCAAAATTCATTTCATTCAACTGAACAACTGAACAACTACCAACTTTCAACTAATAATCATTCATTTACAATCGAATACGTCACTTCCAGCCGCATCTTCTCGCTTTCGTTGGACCCAGGACCGTTGATGACCAAGCGACGGGCGTTATAGGCTGCGCCGTTGATACCCAGACTGAGTCCGAGGTTCTCTCTCTTCCCCATAATCATGCTCTGAAGATACTCCGAGACACGGAAGGTGACAGACTGTGTGCTGGCATTATAGGTTCCACCGAAATAGGACGTGCCTTCCAGATAGTCAGGCAATAGGTACGTGGAAGTGTCGGAGCTGAAGCCCACCAAGAAGAGCGTCGAAGGCGCCTGATAGACCGAGTCGGTGGCCAGCGATGAGGCGGGCAGCACAAGTCTGGCCTCATTGACAATCAGATGACAGCCTTCAAGGGTATCGGTCCAATGGCTGAGGTTGGGGAACTGCAACCAGACCTTCACGCCACCCATCGACTGTAAATACACCTCTTCTTGACCCAACTCGTATTGCTCGTCAAGCACCTGGTTGACAAAGGCAGAACTACCTTGCGTATAGTCGTGGTCGATATGGTTGAAATAGGTGTCCGATGAAGTCACGAAGTAATCGAAACGCATCGGCTTCTCGGGCGTGGATGCATTGTGATAATAGAGTTGCAACAGCGTGTAAGTGTTGTTGGTCAGGTTGATATAGGTGATGGCACCACCCGAGGCTATAGGGTCACAAGCCAAACGCAAGCCCTTGAAAGCCTGCTTGAACAGGTCAGGGCGCGAATAAGCCGTTGTGTCGAGCGTCAAGAGGTAGTTACCCAGCTCCTGACTCAAGGGGATGCGGATGATGGGCTGCGTCACCGTGTCGGTGCCGATGATATGCACCTTGCTCAAAGGATGCGGATAGAATTGATAACCGTTGGCGTAATCAATGTTGTTGGTGGCCACCACAGAAAAGTTGTAATAGCTTTCTTCTGTGGAGAGCGAGTCGGCCAGCTCGTATGCATGCAACGTCTGCAAGGCCATCGTGTCGCCATAATAGCCTCCGATGTGGAGTTGCAGCACCAGTGAGTCCAACACGGCGTTGTTACCGAAGCTCTGTCCCGACACCGATGGGCGGAACTGGGTATAGATGCCTGCTTCCGAATTGCCGAAGACAGGGTCTTTCATGGCGCCCAGCAAGGCGTTAGTGACGTTACTCGTGACGACCGAGTCGAGATAGGAATGGCAAACGATTTCGGTCGTGTCGGTATAGTATACACCGATGTAGTTATCGCCGGAAATCAGGTTATTGCCGATGGTCTCGGGCGACTTCTTGCAAGAAGCCAAAGCCATCATGCCAATCATTAACGCTAAAAGAATTCGAGCCGTTGAATGATGTGTTTTCATCAGATTGAAAATTGTCGCAATTGTTGTGAGATAACTCAAAAAAGCGGTCTTTATTGTTTCTGGAGGATGGTATCGTAGAAGCTGTTGCAAGCCTGGGCGTAATGCACCTGCTCCTCATACGAAAGCACGGGCTTCTTGACCGTTTGGAGATGTGCCGCAATCTCGGGGTTGAGATGGTCAGTGCACACCACGATGCCGTCGGCGTAGTCGATGGCGGCCTTGGTCAGGTTGACGTAGTTGGCCTCCTTGAAATACTTGAGGTCCTTGGCGTTCATGCCCGGCAGTTTCATCTTCTTCTCGAAGCCCGCGCGGAAGTCCTCCTTGAACTCGTCGTCGTAAATCGAGTAGACGATCTTGGTCTCGTTGAATAGCGGGTTGTCGCGGACATTCATGGCCCGTTTGATATAGACCGGCATCAAAGCAGAAATCCAGCCATGACAGTGAATGACATCGGGCGACCAGTTGAGTTTCTTCACCGTCTCGATGACGCCACGGGTGAAAAAGACGCAGCGGCTGTCGTTGTCCTCGCAGAAATTGCCCTTTTCGTCGTACATCAGGTATTTCTTCTTCGTGAAAAAGTCGTCGTTGTCGATGAAATAGATCTGCATCCTCGCCTTTTGGATGGAGGCCACCTTGATGATGAGCGGGTGGTCCGTTTCGTTGATGATGAGGTTCATGCCCGAGAGGCGGATCACCTCGTGGAGTTGGTTGCGACGCTCGTTGATGACACCGTAGCGCGGCATGAAGATGCGGATTTCCTTGCCGCTTTCCTGCGTGGCCTGGGGCAGGTAGCGACCGATGAGGCTCATCGGGGTCTCCGGCAGATAGGGTGCGATTTCCTGGTGGACGAATAGTACTCTGGTCTTGCTAGTCATGGGCGTTAGTTTGCTTAGAAACTACAAAATTACGCATTTTTTTTGGAATAACGCAAATAAAAATAAAAAACCCTACCTTTGCGGAACAAAACCGCAGCCCGCTATGGAATACGAACACTTTGAAAATCAGGAGCATGAATGGGAGTCTAACCTCAAGGTCACGGAAGGCGTCGACGGTCCCGTTCAAGTCAACCCGAACGCTTTGGAGCGCATGAGGCGCAACCACCAGCAGCTGATGCCATTAGAATGGTATGTCGACGGCATCCTCAAAGGCGACCGCGTGGCACTCAGCAAAGCCATCACCTTGGTGGAGAGCGCCCTGCCTAAGCATCAGGAACTGGCGCAACAGATTATCGCGGCTTGTCTTCCCCATGCAGGAAAGGCTCTGCGTTTGGGTATCACCGGTGTTCCGGGCGCGGGCAAGAGCACCTTCATCGAGGCTTTGGGGGTGCATCTCTGCGACAAAGGACAAAAGCTTGCGGTTTTGGCCATCGACCCGTCGAGCCAACGCTCCAAGGGCAGCATCTTGGGCGACAAGACCCGCATGGAGACCCTCTCCGTGCATCCTAATGCTTACATCCGTCCATCGGCCTCGGCGGGTACTTTGGGCGGTGTGGCAAGAAAGACAAGAGAGACCATCATCCTTTGTGAAGCAGCGGGATACGATACCATTTTCGTGGAGACTGTGGGCGTGGGTCAGTCCGAAACGGCGGTGCATTCCATGGTCGATTTCTTCCTATTAATCCTCATCAGCGGTGCCGGCGACGAGTTGCAAGGCATCAAGCGCGGCATCATGGAGATGGCTGACGGTATCGCGGTGAACAAGGCCGACGGCGACAACATGATGCGTGCCAACCGTGCCGCCGCCGAATGTCGCAACGCGCTGCACCTCTTCCCCCTTCCCGAGTCAGGACAAGAGACCAAAGTCTTGACCTGCTCCGCCCTGACGGGCTTCCAAATCGACGAGGTGTGGCAGATGGTCGCCGACCATGTGCAGGCTATCCGCAGCAACGGCTACCTCTATAAAAAACGCGCCCAACAAGACGTGCAAATGATGTACGACTCGATGGACAGTGCCCTGAAAAACGATTTCTACCAGAACCAACTCGTCTCCGACCTACTTCCCTTGGTCGAAGCCGACGTGCGCGGCCAACGCATGAGTGCTTATATCGGGGCGCAGAAATTGTTGGATGCTTATTTTAATATGTTGAAGAGGGAATAATTTGTCGAAAACTTGGTTTTTATACCCACTTTCCGACAAATTTTGATGCCTTTTTTTGTCGGAAACTCGTATTTTTTTGGAGAAATGGACAAAGGAAATCAAATAACTTGTCCAAATCGTGTAAAATTTCATAGATTTGGCTGTATAATATCAGATAGTTTGTCCAAATCGTGAAAAATTTTGGAGATTTGGCTATGATATTTCGCGAATAGTCGTATCTTTGCAGCCGAAATCCCAAGTTACAAACCTACATGAGAAACAATAGAATCATCGGGCGAGAATACGAACAACGGCTTTTCGAATCGATTTGCGAGGAACGGGAAGCCAAAATGGTAGCCGTATATGGCCGTCGTCGCGTGGGGAAGACTTTCCTCATCAAAGAGTTTTTCCACAACGAGTTCGACTTTATGTTTACAGGCAGTTACGAAACCGCAGCCTCTGTACAACTTGCCCTGTTCTACCAAGAACTGCAAAAACACACGAAACAAGAATTACCGATACCCAAAAACTGGTTTGAGGCTTTCGACCAATTGAGAGTATATTTAAGCAGTTTGTCAAAGGAACGCATTGTCCTCTTTTTCGATGAGTTGCCGTGGATGGACACACCTAAATCGAACTTCTTGACAGCGTTCAGTTATTTTTGGAACAACTGGGCCTCCACTCGCGACGGGCTGAAACTCTTCATCTGCGGCAGTTCTACCTCTTGGATGATGGACAAAATCATTGGGGCCAAAGGCGGGCTTTACAACCGCTGCTCGCACACCATCTACTTGTCGCCGTTTACCCTAAATGAGGTAGAACAACAACTACAGCACAAAGGCATCGTTTGGACACGCTACCAAATCTCCGAGGCTTACATGATTTTCGGGGGCATACCTTATTATATCGACATGCTTGACAAAAGCCTGCCTTTCACGCAAAACATCGACAACCTCTTTTTCCGACAAGGCGCACCCCTGCGCACGGAATACGAGTTCCTGTTCCGCTCACTTTTCAAGGAGGCCACATTGCATCGGCAAATCATTGAAGTTCTGTCAAGTAGCGGGAAAGGTCTGACCCTTCAGGAAATCAAGGACGAGTTGGGGTTACCTTCGGGCGGAACGATAACCAAAGTATTGAAAAACCTGCAATTATGCGACTTTATCCGTGCTTATAAATCCATTGGGAAGCAAACGAAAGGCATGATGTATCAACTGACCGACCTTTTCACGCTGTTTCATCTCCGGTTTTTGGCGAAGCAGACGGGGCAGGACCAACATTATTGGACCAACCTCGACGAAGCCACGCACGACGCTTGGGCGGGCTATGCTTTCGAAATGGTCTGTCTGCACCATCTTCCACAAATCAAGAAGAAATTAGGCATTACTGGCGTTTTGACCAATGCCTACAGTTGGTCAACCAAGCCTTTGAAAGACAAGGACGGCGGCGAATGGAAAGGAGCACAAATTGACCTCCTTTTGGACCGTGCCGACCAAGTCATCAACGTTTGCGAGATGAAATACAGCAAACATCCCTATACCATCAGCGAGGCTTACGACAAACGGCTGCAAGAGCGACTATTCACTTTCAAGCACCACACAAAATGCAAGTCAGCACTGCATATCACCTTCGTCACCACTTTCGGCTTAGCCAGGAACATGTACAGTAACCGCGTGCAGTCGGAAGTGCTACTTGATGACCTTTTTGGGTGATTTTTTGTTTCTCTGCCGCCACCTACCGTTCAGAAGATTCTATTTTTCAAGTCCTTTTGATTTTAGGTTTCAACCGACCAAAAAAAGTTGGAAATCTTGAAATGCCAAAATTGTATAGCAAGTTTGGGCAACAACAGACGGATAGTTAAATGTGACCTATATATGTCGATTATCATAAAAATCTATAATCTGATTATAATCATAATCCAGTTGTTTTTCCTTATCTAATTTCATATACTCTGTTTCTTTATAATAATCAAATCTCAGATAGGATATGTGTTCTATATCCTTTCGTACTTCTTCTGGGTAGGGAGAGTCATCCAGTTTTATTATTACGATTCTATTTTTCTTGGCTTTTGTTGCTTTTTTTATTTCCCAAATGACATTTGGTGATTTATTAGCGTTTTCTGATGAAAAATACACAAAGACTTGGCTATTATCTATGGCTTCTCCAATAGTATTTCCAAGATTGCTACCGGGTTTTATCACAGGAATATCTTTAAAGACGGTATACTTATTATTACTAATGAACTTCTTATAAAACCACATCACGATTTCATTATCTTTCTTTGAATAGCTGAAAAAAAAGTCTGTACCTGGAATATCAGGCATACTCCTGCGATTTTCATCTTTACAAACCTTTTCGGCTCTTTTTGCCGCAAGTAGATGTGCCTCTGATACACCCCTTCCATTTCTATACAGTAATTCTCCAATAAATGCACCAACCATCGCATCTCCAGCCCCCACTGTGTTTTTAAGATCAACCGAAATGTGAATGGATTGGGATAATATCATTTTTTCATCATTTTCATCTCTCCAAAACACCGTGCTGCCTTTCTCTCCTTTCGTCAAAATAAGAATCTTAATGTTAGAACAATTGTCCATAAGACTTTTGCCTATTATATCGCTGTCTTTTTCTCCTTTGCAGTTCGGTTCTGAGATTTCAAATAATTTACTTACACAATCTAACTCCTTTTTGTTAACCTTTAGAATGTTGCACTCTTCTTTGATGTAATTAATAATCAAATCGTTTTTATTGAGAAGTTCTTTATTATCCGGATCGTATCGAAGATTGACATCAAATATCTTCCAACAACTTTTTGGAACTTTTTCAAGGTATTTGTGTATGGTGTCTTTAGAAGTTTCCCCTAAAGAACCCGCAAGTGAGCCAAAATATACTGCTGCCGTCTTTTGTGCCCATTTTTCGAGTTCATCATCAGAGACTTGTATTTCTGACCAAGCTGCGTCTTGGTGTATGGAATATTGTGGGTTATTCGTATCATATCCTTTCACATCCACGAGTCCAGTTGGTTTTTCATCAATGGTATTAAATACAGGTGTTACGCCTTTTTGTACAACTTGTTCCTTGATGTAATTCCCGAGACCATCATTTCCTATAGCACTAATTATCACACTTCTGCAATGTGATTTAGCTGCATGATATGCAAAGATTAATGGGGCACCACCAAGTTCTACCCTTTCGGAGCCATCTTCGTTTTTGAAGCAATCCAGCAATGCTTCTCCGATTCCTACTACAATAGGTCTTTCGTCTGTTAATATCATAATAATGAGTTTTTATTATTAGGCTACAAAAATAAAGAAATTCAACAAATAACGCAAATAAAAAATCCCGTATTTCTGAAATAGTTTGTGCTTTCACGGACATATTATCCAAACAAAGTGGAGGTAAAGAAAGAAGAGACCCCCTACTGACATTGCAGACGATTCAAAAGCATTTGAAACCGAAGGTAGTGTTTCAACCAGTGTGTCCGAAGTCTGTAGACTTCATGGATGCGGTGCAAAGTTAGACAAATATTTTCATTTCAATCATTGGTTTTAAAAAGATCAGTAATTTTGTACTGCGGCTGGACG
>Ga0310690_10000920_pt1 | contig 57094 bp, 45 predicted proteins | sample AusTroGonzalo_MG_2_FD_207661 | JGI IMG/M metagenome (GOLD analysis project Ga0310690, IMG submission 207661) | Bovine rumen microbial communities from tropical cattle in Woodstock, Queensland, Australia - Gonzalo_04 (v2) (version 2) | ecosystem: Host-associated > Mammals > Digestive system >... | reverse complement strand
TCAGAACGACTTGGTTATTATAATGCCCTTCGTCACCAAATCATCTAAGACGAGTTGGTCTTCGTGCGTCTTCGGCCTTTTGCCATGGGCGATTGCATAGACCTGCTGCGGGGGCATTCTATGTTCCTTGGCGATTTTTTCATAAACCCAGGCCCTGCTTGAGTTTTTGTAGGAGCCGTATCTCAATTTGCTGAAGAAGGATATGATGGACATGACGGGTATAAAGAATTAGGGATTAACGACAAAAAAACGCATCCGTCCCCGAGGCTTCACGCCCTTGGAGCGGATGAAATATATGGTTGGAACGATGGATTGAACGTGCTAACTGATTGATAACCAACGAATTTACCCCCCCCACAAATAGAGCAGCAACTAACTGTAAATTAATGGTTTGTACGGCGTTAAGCATGGTTTCCTTGAATTTTTTCGGCGCAAAGATAATAAAAATGATTCATTTTGCCGTCACTGAACGGAAAAAGATTTCGGCGTCTTTCCACACGGTGTAGTCGCGGGCGTAGAGCAGGTTTAGCTGGTTGAGGGCCTCGTCGTCGATACCTTTTTCTATATAGGACGCTGGATGGTAAACGCCACGACGGATGCGGGGCAGCTTCTGCGCCACGTCGGCGGGCGTGCAATAGCCCACCCACGTCCTGCGACCGAACAAGACGAGGAAAGCGTTTTTGAGGAACTGAACCGGCTTCTTCACCACTAGGGCCAAAGGCAGCCAGAAGACGATGCTGAACACACTGGTCACCACATCGAACAAGCGCTTGTTGCGGCGGTTGGCCACCGTGTCGATGGCCTTGATGTCGACGGTGTAGAGGTCGCCGCGGGTGTTGATGCTGTTGCTGCCGATGATGCTGAGGCTGTCCTCGGGGGCAATCTTGTAGTCCACGTCGGTGGCGTGCCAGTCCACCATCTTGTCGATGATGACTTGATGCGGCACGTCCTTCGAGCAGAAGATGACCTCGGTAATCTTGTAAATCTCGATGATGTCGGGCACCTGCGAGAGATTGCCGATGAAGCCCTCGGGGGCCTCGCCTTGTGTCTCCGAGCTCACCAGTCCGATGAAGTCAGGCTTGATGGAGGTGCTTTCAAGGATGGCGTTCACCCGTTGCGTCTCGTCGGGGCTGCCGATGACGAGGAAGCGCTTTTTCTCGGTCCGCTTCGACTGAAAGTTCTCGTTGCCCATCAGGATGCCGACGAACCGCGTGAGGCTCATCTCGAGCGCGAGCCATATCATGCCGAAGAAAATCAAGGCTCTTGAAAAGCGCAGGCTCTCGGGCAGCAGGGCATAGAGCACCAAAATGACGGCGCTGCCGAACGCCACACCGAGGATGGACTTGGCGATGCTGTAGGGTTTGTCATAGCCACCGGCAAAATAGGTGGATAGCAGCCAAATCAGGATATAGGCGGGCAGCACGGCAGCAAATAGCACCATGGGATAGCTGCCCACACCGCTATAGATGGTGGCGTGGCCCCAGAAGTAGCTGATGGCCGCCAGACCGCCATAGCCCAGCACGGCATCGAGGAAAGGTACCGCCGCCCGGTGGAAGAACTGCGACACTAGGGCGAAGAAGGCCTTCAAATAGATGGCCATATTAATAAGGAAAGAGAACGACTTGGCCCACGAGTGGCCGAAATGCTTCTTGGCGAAGATTTCCATCGCGCGGTAGAAGACAAAGACATAGTTGACGCTGGTCTTCTTGGTACTCTCACCTTTATAATGTATGATGCGGGTCTCGGGGAAATAGTAGTTCTTGTAGCCGCCTTGGGTGATGCGGTAAGAGAGGTCGATGTCCTCGCCGTACATGAAGAAGGTCTCGTCGAGCAGACCGACCTTGTCCAAAGTCTCCCTCCGCATCAGCATGAAGGCGCCGGCCAGTATCTCCACCTCGTTGGTCTCGTCGTTGGAGAGGTGACCCATATAGTAACGCGCAAAGCGCTTGCTGTGGGGGAAGAGGCGGGTGAGGCCGAACATCTTGTAGAATGCCGTCGTGGCAGTAGGCAGCCCACGCTTCGACTCGGGCAGGAACTGACCCTTGCCGTCCACCATCTTCACGCCGAGGCCGCCCGCGTCGGGATGGCTGTCCATGAAGGCGATGCACTTTGTGAAGGTGTCGTCCTCCACCACCGTGTCGGGGTTGAGCAACAGCACATACTCCCCTGTCGAAATCCTGATGGCCTGGTTGTTGGCCTTGGCGAAGCCCACATTGTCTTTGTTGGCGATGACTTTCACCTCGGGAAACTTCTGCGCCAGCATCTTCAACGAGCCGTCAACGGAGTTGTTGTCGACCACAAACACCTCGCCCTCGATGCCCTGCATGGCGCGGCGCACCGAGTAGAGGCACTGCTCGAGGAAATACTCGACGTTGTAGTTGACGATGACGACGGTGAGCTTCATGCTTCAGTGAATCATTTCGGGGAAGGGTGCGAGTCGAGGTTCTCCTTGACGGCTTTGGCGTGTATCTCGTCGATTTCGGGCAGGCCGTCGCCGATGTTCTCCAGGCCGCAGGCGTTCATGATTTTCTCTTTCAGATCGCTGTTTTGCATCCAGCCCGTGAACTGCTCGGCACCAGGACCGTAGGCGTAGACCATCACCGGCAGGCAGGTGTGGCTGCCTGTGGAGTAGTTCAATGTGACGTTGGTGTACTTGCCTTTGGGGTCAATCAAGGTCAGGCCACCCGTCTCGTGGTCGGCAGTGACGACGACCAGGGTGTTGCCCTTCTCCTTAGCATAGTCCAAAGCCACCTTGATGGCGCGGTCGAAGTCAAGCGTCTCGTCCACCATCCAGGCTGAGTCGTGGGCATGGCAGGCAAAGTCGATCTGCGAGCCTTCCACCATGAGGAAGAAACCGTTTTCAGCATCGTCGAGGGTGCGCAGGGCGGTTTCCACGGCGCGGGGTAAGAAGTCGCCACGCTCAGCGGCATGCGGCATGTGGTCGGCGTTAGCTATCACTGCGTATTTCTTGCAGCTGTAGTCAATGTCGGCCAGCGTGTCGTACACCTTCCAGCCGTATTCATTCACCATCTTGCCAATGAGGTCAAGGCTGTCCTTACGTTGGTTGAAGTGCTTGCGTCCGCCGCCGATAATCAGGTTGATGTTGTCGGCCTCGGCCAGTTGCATGGCGATGGTTTCATACTTCGAACGCTTCGGCACCTTGGCATAGAAGGTAGCGGGGGTAGCATGGGTGACATAGCAGGTCACCACGATGCCCGTCTCCTTACCTTGTTCCTGCAAGGCCTCCAAGACGGTCTTCACGGGGATGGTGTCAGGGTTCATGCCCACCATGCTGTTTTTGGTCTTGTGGTCGCTGGCGAGGGCGGTGCCGCCGGCAGCCGAGTCGGTGATTTCGTTGCTGGCCGAGTGGGTGTCGACCACACCGATGTAAGGGAACTGCTCGAACGTCAAGTCCTGACCCGTGGCCAGCATGGTGGCGTACACCTGGGGCAGAGCCATGCCGTCGCCAATCATGTAAATCACGTTCATGGCCTTGGCGGACTCCTGCGGCTTCTCACTCTGTGCGAAGGCCGTCGTCAAGCTCAGACAAAGCAGAGCGATAAAGGATAATGCGTTTCTTTTCATATAGGGAATAATGCTTTTTCAGGCTGATTATTGTTTTCTGGCAATCACTTTTTTCACTGCCTCAACGATGTCGGGAGTGTCCAAATGGAAGAATCTCAGCAGCTCGTCAGGCGTGCCGCTTTGTCCGAACACATCGTTGACGGCCACCATCTCGATGGGTGCGGGGCAGTTGAGTGCCAGCGTCTGAGCGATGCTGTCGCCCAGTCCGCCATTGCGCTGATGCTCCTCGGCGGTCACCACGCAGCGGGTCTTTGCCACCGACTTCAGCACGGCCTCCACGTCCAAGGGCTTAATGGTGTGGATGTTGATAAGTTCTGCATTGATGCCCATCTCCTTTAATATAGGTAGCGCCTGCACGGCTTTCCAAACCAAGTGGCCGCAGGCGAAGATGGTCACATCAGAGCCTTCTTGCAGCAGTTGTGCCTTGCCGATGACGAACTTCTCGTCCACAGGAGTGAAGTTTGGCACTTTGGGACGACCGAAGCGCAAATACACCGGGCCTTCGTACTCAGCCACAGCGAGGGTGGCAGCTTTGGTCTGGTTAAAGTCACAAGGCACGATGACGGTCATGTTGGGCAACATCTTCATCAGGCCGATGTCCTCGAGGATTTGGTGGGTGGCACCATCCTCACCGAGGGTAAGCCCCGCGTGTGAGGCAGCAATCTTCACATTCTTGTTAGAATAGGCCACCGATTGACGAATCTGATCGTAGACACGACCCGTCGCGAAGGCTGCGAAGGTACCAGTGAACGGCACAAAGCCGCTGAGGGCCATTCCTGCCGCCATGTCAATCATATTGGCTTCGGCGATGCCGGTCTGGAAGAAACGGTTGGGAAACTCCTTGGCAAAGTCGCCCATCTTCACTGAGCCGGTGAGGTCGGCGCAAAAGGCCACTATCTTGGGGTTGCGGCGACCCGCCTCAAGCAGGCCCTCGCCGAATCCCGAACGAGTATCTTTTTGGTTTTGTATGGTGAAGTCCATAGATGTAAATTTCAAAATTTATTATTCAACATTCAATAATCACCCAAAGTCTCTTTCAGTTGCGACAAAGCGTTGGCGGCCTGTTCGTCGTTGGGCGGAGTGCCGTGCCATTTGTGCGTGCCCATCATGAAGTCGACGCCCATGCCCATCTCGGTATGTGCCAGTATCACCTGCGGACGACCCTGGTGGGCGTTGTCGTGTGCCAGCGTTAGGATGTTCACAAGGGCCTGCATATCGTTGCCGCTCACCTCGAGGACGTACCATCCGAAGGCCTCGTACTTGGCGCGGAGGTCGCCGAGGCTCATCACCTCATCCGTCGGACCGTCAATCTGTTTCTTGTTGTAGTCCACGATGGCGATGAGGTTGTCGACCTTCTTGGCAGGGGCATACATGGCGGCTTCCCAAATCTGACCTTCCTCCTGCTCGCCGTCGCCCATCAGGACGTATACCAAGTGCGGGTCGCCGTTCAGCTTTTTGGCTTGCGCCGCGCCGACGGCCACCGACAGTCCCTGACCCAATGAGCCGGAGGCGATGCGGATGCCCGGCAGCCCCTCAGCGGTGGTGGGGTGACCCTGCAGACGTGTACCGAGGTGGCGGAAGGAGGCCAGCTCCTTAACGGGGAAGTAGCCACGATGGGCCAAAATGCTGTAGAGCATCGGGCTGATGTGTCCGTTGGAGAGGAAGAACATATCCTCGCCGTTGCCGTCCATGCGGAAGTGGGCGGGGTCAATCTGCATTTGGTTGAAATAAAGCGCAGTGACGATATCCGTGGCGCCTAACGAGCCGCCCGGATGCCCCGACTGGCAGCCATGCACCATGCGGATGATGTCGCGGCGCACCTGCGAGGCAATTCTTTCTAATTCGTTGATAGTCATATAAAATCGTATTGTTACTCTATTGTTCCGAATCCACAAAGGTATAAAAAAGATTCCAAACTCAAGAAGAAATGTTGGAAAGATGACTTTTCTTTTCCATTCCAAGTGCATTAACAATAAAGCCCCCATGAGGGGGCTTAACCCAAGTATTCATCATACTTTATTCCGCAAGCAACTCCTCAATCTTTTGGATTAATTCTTTGGAGGGAACAGTGATTGTATCTATTTCCTCTTCGGTAATTGCATAGAAGCAATTATAGTCACCTTTTTCGCGCAATTGCTCCATTCTTGAAAGGAATGCACCAAACTCTTTGTCAATTTTTCCTGTTTTGACGAAATGCAAACCAAACTGGGACAAAAGCCCGTCATGAGTGTGTGCATACAATCCGTTTTTGATGAGCAAGGCCTGAACAGCATGGTAACAAGCGTAATAATACCGATTGGAAGCAATGTCCCAATAGTGCTGCTTACACATCTCATCAGCCTGGTCAAGGAAGCGGTGTGCCTTTTCCATCTGCATGCTTACCATCAGTTTTCTTTCTTCGTCAGTCAGTTTCATGCCAGTCGAATTGCGTCGTCTATAACATTGTGGTAAAACGGAGTGACCTTACTTTCTTCCCACTCCTTGGCGGTGTACATCACCGGATTGATGTTTTCGCCCAATTCCCAGCCGAGTTCACGTAATGGATAGGAGATGATGTCGTAATCTTCGGGCAGAAGTTTGTCTTTGTCAAGCACAATAAGAATATCCCAATCGGAATCCGAACGGGCATCACCTCTCGCCCGCGATCCAAACAATAAAGCGTACCCTCCTGAAGGCAGGTTCAGCAGGAGCGATTGTTTGATGCCGGTGATTACTTTTTCTTCCATAGGACGTTTAATGATGCTGCAAAGATAGACATTTTTCCATTCCGAAAGTGTTTTGGTGGAAAAGTACAAGCAAATCATCAAAAATCTATTGCTTTTAACTTGATTTTTGATAAATACCTCACCTTTTTGCTATTTTTGGACTTACAAAAGACAAAGAATAAGGGCTGACAACTCAAATGGATAAAACCATCTCAACACTTCTGATTCTTTTTCTAGTGCATTAACAATAAGGCCCCCTTGCGGAGGCTTAAGTTTGGGGCTTTTTACTTCGTAATAATATCCCTCAAATCATTGTAGTTCCTTACTACGTCATAAGTGATTGACGAGTCGGCGATGGTGGCGAAATGCTTTCTGGCACATTCTATCTTGGAGCGCTCACTCTCGCGAAGTTGCGACTCCTCTAACGAGCCTTTGGTCTCAGCCACGAAATAGACGTGCTTGATGTCCGGCCCTTCTTTGAACACAATCGCCCAGTCTGGATTATAGTGACCAACAGGGGTATTGATATAGAAACCTCCAGGCAATTTCGTATACACGGCTACCTCGTTGCGCTCTTCCAAGTCTTTCGCGAAGTTCATCTCGATGCCAGCTGAATCGACCACCACGAGGTCATAGAGCGATTTCTGCGACTCCAGCGCGTTCACGCCCAGCTTGCCTTTTAGCGTCGTGTTGCTGAAGATGTCGCTTTCGAACTGCTGGTCCAGTTTGTGATATTTCACATGCTCTATCACAGCAATAGCCTTGCACTCGTTGATGATGTTGCTTGACTTGATGATGAACTCCTCGGGATTGACCTTGAACTGGCTGAAGGTCTTGGGGCTTATCTTTTTCAGTATCGTCACCACAGCCTTTCGTGTCAGTCCTGTGTTCTCCACCAGCTTGCCAATCAGGTCGTATCTTACCTCGTTGCCTATCTCTTCGTGGACAGAAATGGTTTGCGAGTCTGTAATGCTCATCGCCATTCCTTGCTCCAACTGTTGCTTGCTGCCAATACGGTCGAGAGTTCCCGTTACCATCCGCAATTGGATGTCGGACACCTTCAGGTGGTTGTCCAACATGATGACAGCTTTGTCTATCAGCTCGTCGGTCTTGAAGTCGACGGTGTAGTAGGTCTGATGGTTGATTCTGCGCCACAGCTTCTGGAACTCCTCACGTTCGAACTTCTGCGTGTCGAAGTGTGCTTCGCGCACCTTGCGGGCGTTCTCGGGCTTCACGGCATCGGGGTTGAAGACGGTATCGAGCTTGCGGATGATATCTTGTTTATAGTCGTTGTAGTCGCCAAAGTCGAGTTTGCCTTGCTGTTTGTCGTCGTGGAATTGGGGTGTCAGCTGCCCTTCCTTGGTGATATAGCCTTTCATGCGGAGGGTGAAAGTGAGGTCTTGGGCATCGTCGTCGGTCAAGTGTTTCTGCTCACCATTGGCGTTGGTTACCAGCAAGTCGAGGAAGAGCTGGGTGTTGACCTTCTGCGGTCTGTCGCCCACAGCATCGGCTATCTCGGTCTGTAGCTTTGCAGCAAACGAATTGTACGACTCGCTGGCGATGACTGTCAACTCATTCACCTCGAATACGCCGCCGTGCAGCACGCTCTCGTCCTGTCGCTCGCCGTTCTGGTTCACGCAGAGACGCATACCACGTCCCACCTCCTGCCGCTTCTTCGTCTGGTTGTCGCTATCCTTCAACGTACAGATTTGGAATACATTGGGATTGTCCCAACCTTCCTTAAGGGCCGAATGCGAGAAGATGAAACGCACAGGGGTGCTGAACGACAACAAAGCCTCTTTGGCCTTCATGATCAACTGATAGCCTCGCAGTTCGTTTTCTGACTCCTTCTCTTTCGAGTCCACCACGTTGTTCTTTTTGTCGCGGGCAAAATAGCCGTCGTGGACTTCGGTAGCGCTGAAGCGTTGCAAGTAGGCGATATACTCTGGGTCATCGTTGAAGCGTAACTGCAACTCTCCCATAATCCGTTCGTATTCCTCCTCAAAGAATTGCGCATAAATACCTTTGCCGCCATCCGCTTCGCGGTAGTTGTCCACATGGTCGATAAAGAAGAGCGACAGGCACTTGATGCCCTGATGGAACAGCTTGCGTTCCTTCTCGATATGTGCCAAGATAGTGGCCCGTATTTGCGCCTTGCGGATGACCAGTTCGTTGACGGCACCTATCATCTCTCCCTCATAGAGGGTGATGCCATTCTGAAGGTGGATGCAACGACTATAGCCGTCAATCTCCGTCACGCGCCAGCCTTCGGCATATTCTTGTAGCTCGCCCGAGTTCTGATAGAGGTCGAAGCGGTCGGAGACTATCTGTGTCACCTGCTTCACACCGTTGCCCACTCGCTTGTCGAAGCCTATTCTGGCACGCGGATTGCCCTCTGAGAGTTCAATGCATTCCAGATAGAGATAGCCGTTGGTGGCAGTAGAGCCTTTCTGCTCGATGCCCACCACCGATATTTTCTTCACCAGTTTCTTATTGTAGGCATCCATTGCATCCAAGCGATAAATCATGTTCACGATGTCGTCGGCACGGTGGGTAGCACTATACAATAAGGTAAAGAGCGGATTGAACTTCTTCAAGCCCTGACGAGTCTTGTTCTTCTTGTCGGCACCAAGAACAGATTGAGGCTCATCAATAATCAGTATAGGATTAGTAGAAGCTATTACATCTATGGGTGCACGTGAGCGGAAAGCATCAATCTTATCAAAAATCTTGTTGCCTTTAATCTTATTTCCTTGCGCATCTTCTTCCTTGAAATCCTTATTGAATGCCTGCGTATTGATAATCATAACGTGCATGTTGGCATCGCATGCAAACTGGTCAATCTTCGTCAGCTGGCTGCTGTCGTACACGAAGTGTTGTATCCTCTTCCCGTATTCGGCGGCAAAATGTTCGCTCATCACCTCAAACGACTTGCAGACACCCTCTCGGATAGCGATACTGGGCACCACGATGATGAACTTGCTCCAGCCGTAGAGCCTGTTGAGTTCGAACATCGTCTTGATATAGGTATAGGTCTTACCCGTACCCGTTTCCATCTCGATGGTCAGTCGCAGGTCTTGTCGGTCGAAGCTTTCCGTAGGTTTCAGCTGGGCCGCCATCTGTATTTTGCGGATATGGTTCAGTACCTCGCTATACGGTACCTCAATGGGTTGATTCCTATAGCCAACAGCATCAAACAGCCCACCGTTGTCCGAGCCCATATCGTGGGTAAATTCCAACAGGGCCGCGTTCTTCTGCCCCTGAAACACGTCGGTTACAGCCTTGGCTGCGTCCGTCTGGAACTGTTGGTTTTTGAATTTCAGTTTCATAGGCTAAATCACTCTGACGTTGTTTTGTACTTCCTGGTCGGTCCAGCCGCATTTCTGCTTGAAGAGCTCGAAGAGGTTCATCTTCTCGGCAGCCTCGTTGAAGCTGCTGTCGCGGAACACCACGCGGAGGGGATGCATCTGGGCGATGGCGTCGATGGTGGCCTCCGTCACCTTGCCTTCGAAGCAAGCTACCAGGTTGCCGTCATCCACGTTGTAGATGGTGCAGCCGTCGGTCTGTTTAGTGGTGTAGGGCAGCGAGAGTTCCAAGCCCCAGCGCATCATGCAGTCGAACAGCAGGTCCAATCCTGTGCGCTCCTCCTTGATATTGTCGAGGAACATATCAAGTTGTTCTTGGTTGTAGCTGCTCGGGCCGAAAGCCACAGGCTTGAAGTTGCTCTCGTCGCATTTCAGCACTCGGAAGCCGATGTCAAGGTCTTGTGTCGTCAGCGGGTTCTCCTCTTTGATTTTCTTTCCAGCACGACGAATACGCTCCTTGCCGATTTCGCAGATGTTCATATAGCCTGCCTTATAAGCCTCGCTGTCCTCTGCCGTTTCCTCTGGTAATTGCACCATGATAAACTTTCTGTTGCCGCCATCTTCTGCGTTGAGTTGCATCACAGCATGGGCTGTAGATGCAGAACCTGAGAAGAAATCGAGAATAAAAGAATCTTTAGGCGCAACGAATTCCAATAATCTTGATAATACAGAAACAGGTTTAGGATTCTCAAATATTTTTTTTCCGTCAAACAAGTCAGCTACCATTTTAGTGGTTCCACGATTATCTTCGTATATAAGGCTCCTTAAATACTCAACAGCTGTATCTATTCGTTTTTTGACATGTGGCTGTGTCGTATGGTCTTTTCCCCATTCTATATCTCCTTTTCTATCATAATCTAGAAAGGTTTTTTCAGGCCAACGCCAACCATTTGCAGGTTTGGGACAGGGAAGTTTCGTTAATGGGTGAATGACATCAAACGTATAACCTCCAGGATGAGGGTTAGATGAATTGCTTGAATTACTATAAACACCTCTCTCATCAATACAGTTATAATGTGCAACTTGAGGTAATTCGTTTTTATTTGCTTTAATCCAAATGCGTAAGTTCTTCTGAATATCATCGAGAGACATTCCCGTATTTCTCAGTTTCTCATATTGTGAAATTATCTTTCTAGCCGCTTCACTTTTTCTTACCCAATTTGATTGTGCTATTCTGTTTTTTGAATAACAAAGCATGTATTCATGTTCAGTATTGATTTGTGAAGGATTATTATCTGTTGCTGTTTTAAGTATTAACTGTCCAATAAAATTAGAAACACCAAATACTTCATCACATATATTCTTCAGATTTCTTTGTTCATTATCATCTATCGAGATAAATATCACACCATCTTCAGTCAGCAAACTCCTTGCAACCATCAGCCTCGCATAAATCATCGAGCACCAATCAGAATGAAAGCGGCCATTGCTGTCTGTGTTCTTGCGGAAGCGGTTGCCTTCGTCATCGAGGTTATGCTCATCGTATTCTTCTGCACTCTGCGCAAAGTCATCATGATAAACAAAGTCATTGCCCGTATTATATGGTGGGTCGATATAGATCATCTTGACTTTGCCCATATAGGAGTTCTGGAGCAGTTTCAGCACTTCAAGGTTGTCACCCTCGATATAGAGGTTCTGCGTGGTGTCCCAATCTACGCTCTCTTTCGGGTAAGGACGCAACGTCATGCGGCAGGGCTTGGCAGCCTCGCGCTGAGCGGCCCGTTTGCCCACCCAAGTGAAGTCGTATTTCTCCGGCTCGCCGTCCTCCACAAACTCGCCCAGCAGGTTGCGCAGCTTTGCCCAATCCACAGCCTTCCGCATCTCGCCCGTCACCACATCCTGCGCCTCCGTAAAGCACGAAGGGAACAGCTGGTAGAGGGCATCAAGGTTGCGCAACGCTCCGTCTTGGGTCTCTTTGTCTAAATAACTAACTTTCATGATTTTATCGTTTTAACTACTTTATTTCATTTATTTGTCGTATATTTGCAGCGGAATTAAAAGGTATATAGTATGAATACAATGGTAAGTACAATTCCCACGGATGCTATTTTGACTATGCTCAACAGTCTGAGCAGACGCGATAGGAAGTGGCTGGTGGAGCAGATGTCGGAACAGGTGCTTCGTGAAGAAGCAAAAGCCGAGAAAGCCACGCAGGATTTATCAGTTCCTGAGTCAGCGTGGGAAGAAGAAAACCAGGCTTTGTATGACGAAGTCTTTGCCAGTTTCCATTCCGACTGGGGCGGTGATGGTTCTGCCACCGAAATTGCAGAGTCTCTGAGAAAAGGTCGTGTAAATAACCGCAAAGTAGAAGTTTGGTAACCATGCTTACAAAAGGTAAATATCTGCTTGACACCGACATTTGCATTGCTATGGTGAAAGGCCATGCGAATGTTCGTCAACACATTCGTCAACACGATCATCAGGACTTGAAGATTTCGGAAATTACCATTGCAGAAATGCTTTTTGGAGCGGTTAAGTCCGGTAAAGAAAAACATTTCGATGATGTTAGGTCTGTGCAACGTTTGTTTGAGGACTACAAGATTTCTTCTTGCCTTCACAAATATGCTGAAATACGCTTTGAAACGGAAAAGCGAGGAACGCCTGTTGACAGTTTTGACCTTCTTATTGCTGCTACTGCCATGGAAAACGACTTGGTTTTGGTTACCAATAACGTCAAACACTTCAGCCGTATCCCTGGTCTGAAGATTGAAAACTGGATGGAAGAATAATCTGTTTAGTTTCATACCCCCAACTCCTCTATTTTTTGTTGCAGCCCAGCCATTTCCTGCCGCTTGGCTTTCACTTGATTATTCATCCTCACCTGCACATCATATTGAGGCTCTTTCCGCATTCTTTTTTCCAATCCTTGAAGCTCATTTTCCATCGTGGCGAGGCGCTTCTTCAGCTCCACAATTTCACTCAAAGTCCCTGCCTTGTGTTCACCAATGCCGCTGACCTGTGCCACAAAGTTGTCGTAAATGCGTGGAAGGGATTGGCCTTGAATAGCTAACGAGAGCCTGTCCACCGGCATCCAGGTTGTGGCGAACGACTTGGTTATCTTGAACTGTGTATGGGTGCCTTCCTTCCACTCCTTATAGTTGATCAACAGCATATAGCCGTCCTCGTATTTCAGGATGAAGACGATATGATGCGGAATATTGGTGTCGATGAAGGTGAAAAGGTCGGCGGGACAGTCCTGCTGCTTCAGCGTGACCACAAAGATTTCGATTTCCTTCATCTCCTCGCTGTCGGTCACGTTCAGCGTGCTTGCCGAGAGCTTGTAGAGCCAGCAAATCTGCGCCACATCGTTCACAAAGCGCACCTTCATACGCGGGTTCACCTCCATGAACTTGTAGAACATGGTCTTGGGAACCACCTTGTCGACAACAGTACTTTGTGGATATGACAATAGGTTCTCCATAGGCTATCGTATCACCAAAAAACAAATCAGTTCGAAGTCGTCCAGCCCACGGATGTCGCCTTGCAGGGCTGTGGTTTCACCAAAGGAAAAGAGGCTTTCCAAGTCGCTCTCTTCTTTCTGCGCCACGATGGTGGCTACGGCCTTTTGCAGCAGGCTGCTGTAGTGGCTCATCTTCCTGCCGTTGTCCGTCTCCTTGTTGAACTGGTGGCAAAGTTCCAATATCGGTTCGTGCTTTCCTTTGCAGGCTAAGCGCATGATGTCGAGCAGCCGCTTAGGAGCCAAGTGGTTGATGATGGTCTCACCTTCGTCGGAGAGATACACCATATAGAAAGGATGCAGCAGGTTCTGCCGTCCGATATTGATGGCGTTGTTGCGGTTCTTCAGAATATAGATTATGCCTGGCTTGGCTGTGGCTGATGCGGGTACTACGGCACTCATGCCGAAAGGTGCATGCTCAATATCAGGGTGTTCAGGCATATAGGCCAGCAGGTCAAGACGAAACTCGTTCAGTCCCAAGTCCATGATGTTGATGCCAGTATCCATATCTTCCAAATCCACCACTTCTTCCTGCAGCCTCATCAGCTGGGTCTTACGATATTCGAGGTCAGTCTGTTCTTCGTTCGACAGCAACACGTTGCCGCCTCCGCCTGTTGTGATGTCCATACCAGCCATACGGGCTTCTACGCGACCTTTCAAATAGAGATAGTCGTCAAGCTCAATATCCGGCCAATAGTTGACCAGTTGAATCACATCATTCTTGGAACCTATACGGTCCACACGACCGAAGCGCTGGATGATACGCACGGGATTCCAATGGATATCATAGTTAATCAGATAGTCGCAGTCCTGCAGGTTCTGTCCTTCTGAAATACAGTCGGTGGCTATCAACACGTCTATCACTTCAGGCTGCTTGGGGAAAAGCTTGTCTTTCTCTTTCGATATGGGCGAAAAGAGCGTCAGCACGCTGTTGAAGTCGGCAGGCAGACCTTTCACCGTAGAGCGGATTCCGTCGCCAGTCACCAATCCAACGTGAAGTCCCGCCTTCTTCATTATCATGGGTGCAAGATTCTCGTAAAGATACTCAGCCGTGTCGGAAAAGGCAGTAAATATCAGCACCTTTTTGTTGTCCCCGTTAATAGGGTGGGCAAACTTCTCACGAAGATTTCCAATAAGCATTTGCAACTTGCTGTCGTGGGCAGGATTGATGTCCTTTGTCATTATAAGCAGCAACCCCAGTATCTCTTGGTCTTTCAGCAAGTCGCGCTTCCACGAGCGGCAGTCCATATCAGCCAGCGACACTTTGGTCTTCTTGCCCCCGATCAGCACGTCTTCCTCACTCTCGTCGTCAAGCATAGTGTCGAGCGACCGAACGTCTATCCGGGTGTCTTGGCGCGTCTCCAAATAGGTGTCGATAGCCTTGAGGGTGCCGTCAATCATCTCTTTCATACGATTCAGTGTCAGGCGGAAGCTGTTGACACTCGACTCTAAGCGTTTCAGCAGGTTGATGGCCATCAGTTTCTTCAGTCCCTTCTCGCGGCCCGACATTCCCAGATGCACGCCACGTTCATCCGTCTCAATCTCGTATTTCGAGCGTTTCGAAGGCAGGATGTAGTCTGAGGGGGCATAAATGCCAAGGTTCAGGTCGTTCAGCGAGTCGGCAATCTCCTTGTAGGTGATGGCCTCGTTGAGGTCGGTCAGTCTGGGGCGCTTCGAAATGGGTCGCAGACGTGTGGGGAACTTGCCTATCTCCGTGGTGTCGTAATACTTCTCGATATGCTTGCGACTACGGGCGATGGTGACGGCATCCAGCACTTGGAAGAAGTCGAACGAGAGCATGTCAAGCAGCTTCTCTGTCGTACGCACTTTGGGGTCTTCAATTCGCGACCAGGCATTATACTGGGCTTGGGCCGAGCGGAATATCTCCTCGATGGGACGCTCTGTATTCAGCTTGTCGTTGATGAGTTCTTGCTTGCCCTCGTAGGCCAGCTGGAGCTGGTTCTTCAAGTCGTTGAAGCGGTTGTTGACAGGAGTGGCCGAGAGCATCAGCACCTTGGTGCGCACTCCGGCACGAATCACCTGGTTCATCAGGCGCAGGTAGCGGTTCTCGCGCGGGTTCTCGTCCTCCTCGTCGGTGGTTATCTTGCCGCCGTTGCGGAAGTTGTGGCTTTCGTCAATCACGATGAGGTCGTAGTTGCCCCAGTTCAGTCTTGCCAAATCCACACCGTTCGACATTCCCCTGTCGCGGGTTAAGTCGGTATGAAACAGCACATCATAGCGCAGACGGTCTTTTTCCAAGGGGTTGTTTTTGTAGTTGCCCTTGTAGGTGTTCCAGTTTTCGTAGAGTTTCTTGGGACAGAGCACGAGCACGCTCTTGTTGCGGTTCTCGTAGTATTTGATGACAGCAAGCGCCGTGAAGGTCTTTCCCAAGCCTACGGAGTCGGCCAGGATGCAGCCGTTGTAGGTCTCCAGCTTGTTGATGATGGCCAGAGCCGCGTCGCGCTGGAAGTTATAGAGTTTGTTCCAAATCTGTGAGCTCTTGAACCCTGTGGCCTCATTGGGCAGCACGTCCTCAGAAATATCCTCCAGAAACTCATGGAAGATATTGTAGAGGGTGACAAAGTAGATAAAGTCGGGCGCGTTTTCGCGATAGACACTCTCGATGTTCTCGATGATGGTTTCCGTCACATCGGCAAAGTTCTCGCGGTCTTCCCAGAAGTCGTTGAAGTTCTTTAGGTAGGCATCGCTCATGGGCGAAGGCATCCGCATCACAATCTGATAAATGTCGTTGCCCCGTTCGCAGCCCAATTCGGTGGTGGTGAACTCGTTGAAAGGCATATAGGTATAAAGGCCCTCGTCGTTCTTTACTTCCAGAAAGCCTTGCATGGCCTTTTGCGACACATTGGTCTTGAAGCGTACCTTCCGGCGAATCCAGTCGGCACATTCCTTGGCGATGGCTTTTTGGGTGAGGTTGTTGCGCAGCTTGATTTCAAAGTCGGAGCCGTAAAGGGTTCGCTCGCGGTTCAGCTTGGGGATATAGAACTCGCGTTTCTGTTTCTTCTCGCGCTCCTTGTTGAAGGTCGGCGAGGTGAAGATGAAGCGCAGCTCGTCCACTTTCTCCAACTCCTTCTGAAGGGCTTCGAAGGCATAGATGGAGAACGAGGCCGCCGCCATCGACACTTTCGAGCCTTTGCGGAGGGACGTTTTCAGGTCGTCAATGACATGCTGGGTAATATTGTCGAATTGTTTGGGCAGTTCCATCGGCGTGTTCCTTCTTTTTGTTGGCAACCCACAAAAAATGTGGGCATTTACCTTTCATTGATCACCGAGGCCTTCGACTGCCTATGTACCACAACTAATGAGTAAAGCCCACGTGAACACACGTAGGCATTGGCTTACTCGCTTGTGATACATCATGAAGTTGTCGAAGTTTCGGTGATGCAAGCTTTAAGCTAACGCTTATCTATTTATATGTCAATCAATCAGTTTTCTTCTCTGTTCTTTATTCCATTTTAGTCTCGCCTCAGCAAACATTTGCATAGGCGATGTGTTACAGAGGGCAAAAATAAAGAAAAAAAACCATCGAAAAACATTCAACTAAAATATTCGATTGAAAAAAGCCATTGGTATTCTTCTGTCGGTTCGGGCGGGACATAACCGTTCTTCAACTGCTTCACGAGCCAGTCGGCGATGTCGATTTGGGCAGCTCGTTCCTCAGCAGTAGCATTCTTCTCCAACACATCAGAGACAACGACCTTGCAGAAGGTGAGCGCCTTGGCCTTTTCCTTCCATTCCTGGTAGCCGTCCACGTCGGGAAACAGGATGACCGTGCGGCCTTTCAACACCTTCATTTTTTCTGGAGAGAGCTGCGACTTGCCTCCCGTGGCCAGCCAGACATAGTCGGGGAAGCAGGCGGCACCGATGAGGGCGGACTTCTCGCTCTCCACCAAGGCCACCACCTTGTCGCGGTGCTCCGGCCAGTTGAGCAGGTGCTCGCCGAAGAGGCACTGCGTCAGCTCCCAGTCCTGGGGCAACAGGCCTTGCTTCATCATCCTGCTGTGCACCCAGTTCACCCCACCGTCGTCCTTCACCCTATGCCCGTCGGGGCCATATTTCATGATCTTGCCGCTACGCACCCGGCCTTGGATGTCGATCTGCCAGAAGATGACCTCTTGCTTCTTGGTGGCGCCCAGGGCATACAGCTCGCCCAACCGATGGACGGTGGGGCTGTCGAGCGTCTGACGGTCAAACAGGCCGCAGAGGAAACGGACGAAGGTGCTGTTGTAGCTCGCCGACCTGCTGACGTACTCGAAGGGGATGGTGCAGAGGGGCTTGGGCAAGAGGGGTTTCAGCTGCATCGTGGGGATGAAGGGTTTCTCCGTCTTCTTCTTCCTGTCGGGATGGTCTTGGAAGAACTGTTTTGGGGGATAGTGATAGCCGCAGCTGCTCTCGTGGTCGCAGCGGCCACAGGTCGGGTCGAGGGGCTGTCCTCTGTCGTCGACGTAGTAGGTGAAGGAATGGCGGTGACAGTTGGGACACTCGTGACGGGAGGCTTTTGTATGGTATTTCTCTAAATGATACATCTTGGTTCTCCTTTCTCACTCTTTCTCACTTTTCTCACTCTCTCACGGTGAGAAAGTGAGAAAAATGAGATTCTTTTTTTTCTCATTTTCTCATTCTGGAAATATGAGAAAGTGAGAAATGCTGAGAAAACGCATATCGGTTATTTGAGCCATCGGTACAGGGTTTTTGCGGGTATTTCCAGCATATAGGAGATATCCTTGACGGTTTTTCCACTGTCTTTCAGCTGTTTGGCTTGTTCCTTCAGGGCTTTCTTGTCTTTCTCGCTTTGCTCTTTCAGGTGCGCGCGCTCGGAGGCATAGCCTATCGTGGTGAACTGCAGGAAGGCGTCGGCTTTCTCAATCTGGCACACGATGACATTGCCACCGTCGTATTCAAACTCGCCGTGACGGGCCTTCATCTGCTTAATGTAGCGCAGGCCAATGTCCTTGGCGCTCTGCCCGATGGCGAAGCAGCTGTCGAAGAAGTTGTAGAGCTTCTTGCTGCCTGCCAGGTCATTGGTCGAAATCGGCGTCGACTGGTTGCGCTTCGGGGTGTGGGCGATGATGAGCATCGAGAGGTTGTGCAGCTTCTTCAGGGCCATCAGGCGTTTCATGAACTTTCCCGCATCGTCGCCTTTCTCGCTGTTGCAGCAGAGCCAGGTCAGGTTGTCGATGATGACGACCTTCGCCCCGAACTGCAGGGCGGTATCCTCGATGTTGCTGATGATGGCGTCCTCGAAGTTCTCGGTGTCAAGGAAGTCCTTGTCGATCTCGGCCCTGTAGAAGTTGTCGGAGAAGCGGTACAGGTTGCCGGCCTCGTCGGTGTAGCGGAGCTGGAACTGCTTGTCGGACAGCTCGAAGTCGAAGTAGAGCACGCTCTGCGTATGGGCGATGCTCTCGCCGATTTGGACGGCATAGATGGATTTGCCGAGGTTGCTGTCGGCGAAGAGGCAGCACACCTCGCCCTCATACCAGAGGGAGAGCCACAGGGGCTTGGGGTCGGGACGCTGTTGCGCCTCCTTCAGGGTGTCGTTGGCCGACTTGATGCGGAGCATCCCGACGGCATTCGGGATGCTCTCTCTCAAGGCTTCGGCACGCGACAGGTCATCGCCAATCAAGGCGACTACGTTTCTGCCGTCATCCATCTCATTGTCCCTTTCTGTATTTACGGGTCAGTTTGAAGATGACGGATTTCCCGTCGCTTCGTTCGTCGGACTGGCAGCGCACGAAGCTGCACAGGTCGTGTTCGCGCAGGTCGCAGAGGATGCAGCGTTTCTGTTGGCTGTGGCTGTCGGCTACGCAACGGTAGTTTTTCTTTCCGTAAAAGGAGTACTCTCCCTCTTTCATTTCTCTTTTCATCTTGTTTGTTGTTTTTAAAGGTTACTAATTATGGTGATTGATCCGGATCATCTGCTGATAGCCTCATAGCGTTCCTTGTAGGCTTTGTCGGTGCGCATCAGCCCATTATGGCGGGCCAGCAACTTGCTGACTGCTGCCTGGCTGATGTCGAGCAACGGGGCCACGTCCTGTTGGCGCACGCCCGGGCGGCTCATCAATAAAGCCACCGCCATCGAGCGGGCATCCACCAGCTCGGCCTTGCGGCAGTGCGACAGGAGGTCTTCCTTGGTCACCTCAAGCCTTGCCGCCAGGCTGTCGAGGCTTTTTCTGTTAGGTTTGTGGGCTTTTGCTTGCATGGTATTTTCGTTGTTTTTCGCTGCGAAAATATGCATTGGTTTGAACTAAAAACGCACGAATTCAGGTTCGTGCGTTTTTGGTTCATTTTTTAGTGAGCCGCTTAGTGAAACACCGCGAATACACTATAAAAAAGTTTTTCAGGCTTCGTGTGAATTAGTTAAAAAGAAGGCATGTTTGACCCGTGCGATGGCTTTTTCGGAGGGTCTCTTGGTCGAGCTGAAACTATCAGGGAGGGGCCCCTTGTCCAAACGGAAGACTTGGTTAGCAGTATACCAATCTCTGAACACTTCCCTCACGATATAGGCCAAGACTGCTGTCGTCCCGTGCCAAATAACCCGTCCGTCGGGCGCTACTCCCTTTCCGCAACACACGTAGACCCAGTTGTTGCGCGTCACCTCGTCGCTTCTAAGCCATTGCTCTTGAAGCAGGCGTGCGTAGACGTATCCCCAATGTTGCTGACCCGTTTCGCTGTCATCCTTTTTGAAGTGGGGCTTACTGCAGATTTCCTCTGTCCCCAACTCTTTCGGGCCCTCTGGCTTGAGCAGGTTGGCGAACCTCTCGTGGTGCCACAGCTCATATCGGAGCGCCGAGTAAAGCAGCAGCACTTGGTCCTCGGCGAAGAACGTCTCGCGCTTAAGACTGAGTTGCCGGGAGTGCAGAATGACCTTGTTGATGTACTCATGGATTTCCGTGGACGCTTCGGGCTTTCTTAGGGACTCCATGAACTTGCGGTAGTTATAGGGGCCGCAGCTGGTCTTCTTCTGCACTAAGCGTTCATCCTCGAAGGTGAGCCACACGCAGGTATCGTCGTGGATTAGGCCGGAATGATTCTTCTGCATCATCTCTATGAGGTTTTTCAGGCCAATCCACTTGTTGACGTCTTTGTCGTCCATTTCCATGATGCGGCAGGCAAAGTCGAGCAGCTCTCCCAGCTCAAAGTTCAACACCCTTTCCTCTCTCACCAACGACGGATCGACCACGACACCTTCGGCACGAAGGTCCGTGTTCCCGTTCTTATCCGGGCGTTGGTTGTTTTGAGGTTTGTTGTTGAACTGTTCCATTTCTTCAACGAGGCTTAAGGATATACGACCACATACTTTTTGTCAGTCATTTCATCCGTTATTTAACTGAAATTTGTTGGTAAATATAGTCATTTTTTTGTTATCTCGATCATTTTTAGCTTAAACAGCCCTATTTTTCTTGTGAGTTAGTTATAATTTCCAACTCTGATGTAACTCTGATGTAACTCTGACTTAACTCTGACTCACTTTTGAGACATCAAAAGGGCGAAAACGGGTGTCGAGGCAAAAAGATAGTTATATAACTATCTTATTTACACTATGTTAGGAAAAAGTTCGTATCTTTGCATCGTCTTCGAAAGGGAAACCGAAGGGCAACGGGAAGCCAGGTCTTCCACACCGGTTAAAGAAGCCCGAACCGACCAGTGCCACCAAAGGCTCCCCAGAAGAGACAAGAACCAAAAACCAAAATTTCAAACCAATTAACCTAATTCATTAACCAACCAAAAACCTTAAAACCATGGCAAGAATTGTTTCAATCTTCCAGTTCACCGGACGCGCCGGATCGGCCGTCGGTTCGAAAGGCAAAGGCGGCAAGGTCCTCCTTCGCCAGTATCAGCCCTCTGTGGCTAACCCCCGCACCGCTGCCCAGATGGGCCAGCGTGCCAAAATCAAGCTCGCCTCGCAAGTAGCGGGCATGCTCGGTGCCGTAGGTCGTACCGCTCTCGTAGCCAACGGCAAAAGCAAGACTGCCCGAGGCACCCTCGTCAAGACCCTGCTGCAAAACATCAAGGTCAGCGCCGACGGCAGCAAGGCCAGCCTGGGCTACGACCTCAACCTCGTCAACAACCCCAGCTACAAGCGCAGCCTCAATGTAGCTGTCACCAGCGAGAGCACAGCCTTCGTGGCCACCTACACAGGTGCCGAAGAGGGCGAAGTCATCGCCAAGGCCATCCTCGTGCACGACCTGAACACCGGTAACTGGCGTCACGCCTCGACGATGGACACCGACAACACTATCAGCATCGGTAAGAGCACCAACGAGGCGGGCGACGCGCTCGAAGTGTTTGCCTACGGCATCGTCCTGATGCCCAAGACCAAGGAGGGCTTCGCCAACGTGGGCCAGACGGGTGCCAACTCCGCCGGCTACATCATCGACCTGAACCAGGTCTCGACCACCAACTACGACTTCTCGCCCTGCGTGAGCGCAGCCCTCAACGTGGAGGGGAACGGGAACACCAGCGGCGGTAGCGGCTCTTCGACGGGCTCAGAGACCGGTGGCAACGGTGGTAACACTGGCGGCAGCGGCAGCTCCAACGATACGCCCACTGTGGCTGCTCCCACCATCAGCGGCACCACGCCCTTCGCCGAGACGACTCAGGTGACCCTCACCGAGCCTGACGGCGCCCGCGTCTACTACACCACCGACGGCAGCACGCCCACGGCTGAAAGCACGCTCTACACCGAGCCCTTCACCCTCAGCGCCACCACCACCGTCAAGGCCATCGCCATCAAGGACGAGGTGAGCAGCTCGGTCAGCACCAAGCTCTTCACCAAGAGCAGCGGCAGCGGCAACGAGGGACCTGAAGGCGAGTAAACCCCTGCGGCTTTATGAAGCACTTCACCATCAGCGAACTGCTGAAAAGCGACACCGCCCTGAAGCATAGCCTCTGGAACGGCGCCCCCAAAGAGGCGGAAGAGAACCTTCGCTCCCTCGTGGAGCAGGTTCTCGACCCTCTGAGGGAGCAATACGGCAAGCCCATCCGCGTCACCAGCGGCTACCGCTGCCCCAAGCTCAACAACCTCGTGGGCGGCGCACCCAACAGCCAGCACATGCGCGGCGAGGCGGCGGACATCGTGGCCAACAACCCCGAAGACAACCTCCTGCTGGGCAGGCTCATCGAAGCCCTCGGCAAGTTCGACCAGCTCATCTACGAGCAATGCGACAAGCACGGCAATCCCCGCTGGATTCACGTCAGCTACAAGCCCAACGGCTGGAACAGAAAACAAGTATTAACAACCTAAAAACCCCTAAAACCATGGACGAGAAAAAGAAAAGAATCCTTGAAATCGCAGTGAAAGTCATCGTGGCTGCCCTGACGGCCTTCATCACCGCCATCACCACCACGAGCTGCATGGGCAGAGGACCACTGTACTTCTAAAAGACTGCGGGACTTCGAGACCGCGGGACACGAGACTGGGCTGGCGGCTATTCGCCGCTGGCCTTTTTTTCTTCCCCCCTCAATATCCATCACATCACCACCGTCCGGAGAATCCGCCGCCACCGCTGTGGCCGCCGCCGAAGGAGCCGCTGGAATGGCTGGACGAACTGCTATAGCTGCGCGACGAGGAAGAGCCGGAGGAATAGCTGTCGCCGCTGTAGTAATGCACCAGCATAGGAATGACCACCGTCTTGGTGAAGGTATGCCCGCAATGCTCGCACTCGTAGGTCTCCACCTTCTCGCCCTTGTGCTTGTAGTCGGCCTCGCGCACCGTCTCGGTGTGGGTCTTCTTAACGGCATAGGCACCGCAGGCACTGCATCCGCTGTAAATGTTGTACTTGCTACCCTCCTCCTGAAGCACATAGACATGCCCGTTGGGACAACGGTAGGGCTTGTAGCTCTTGGAGTGGATGCGGCTCTCAAACTCATGCACCTCGGGCAAGTGGTAGCCGGCATATCTCTTCATGCGGGCATGACAGGTGGGACACTGGCAGTCTTCGCTCTGCGCGATGCGGTCGTTGAGCTTGCGATGATAGTACCAACCCAACCACGGGGCCATCCAGAAAGCTATCTTGTTGGCTCTATGACCGGCTGCCGCCTTGTAGACCCCCTCGGGATTGACCGACTTGGCTGCCAATCCGTCGGCGACCCTCATCACGCGCTGCCCCTGACGGAAGCACATCCAAGTGAGATAAAGCACCAAGGCGACTGCCGAAGCCCAAGTGAACATGTCTTTTTCCTCCATCTCGGGGAAACGCATTCCGATGAAGACGAAAGCCACCAGGAAGAACACGAAGATGGACAAGCCAATCATCAGGCCGCCAGCGCATCCATACCCCTCCCATGGGGAACCCGACCAGGTGGTCTTGGCATTTTCGATATAGATGGCGCCGTCTTCTTCATGGGTCTTCAGCGTCTCGGGCTTGATGGTGTTCTCCTTCCGCTTCTTGGCCCAATAGACCAGCCCCACGATGGGCATGATGACTATCATGAGGAATACCACCACAGTTATGATGCTCATGTCGTCAAATTCCGAGTCGCTTTCGAAGTTTTCCCCGTCGCTCTGCTTGGGCAGGAAGGTGATGAGCCCATCGGGCAGCTGACCACCATACACATCGACAATCGCGGCCACGCCGGCACACAGTCCCCCCTCATAGTCGCCCTGACGGAAATAAGGCACGATGGTCTTGGTGAAGATGCGCTCGCAACGGGCATCGGTGAGGGTGGCCTCGGCACCATAGCCGGTCTCAAACTCCAAGGCATGCTGGTCCTCGACGAAAAGCAGCAGCACGCCGTTGTCCTTGCCGGCATCGCCGATACCCCATCGGTTAAAGAGATCGGTGGCAAAGGGTTTAGGCTCGGCCTCCCCGATAGAGCCAAGTGTGACGAGAAACACATCTGCCGTGTCGCGTATGGCGCACAAGGCCGTGTTGATGGTCATCTCGGCACTGTCGCTGAGGTAGCCGTCAGGGTCGCTGACGTGGATGACATTGGACTGCAGGCGTGTGTTAGGCACAGTGCCGACCGTCCAAGCGCGCTGCGCAAAGGCATTGGAAACCAAGGCGAAGAGCAAGAGTATAAGGAAGTGTTTCTTCATGGGTCAACAGGGTTGTTATTGGCCACAAAGATACAAAAATGCTCCATATCGCAAAATTTCTTACCTTTGCAGCGTTTTTTGAGGAGACTTTACATGTTTGACGACGAAGACATTGAGGATTATTACGACGAGGAGCAAGACCGAAAGGCCGCCATCGAGCGGTATGAGGAGATGCTGAAGACGCACGAAACAGCTTACTTCGACAGCGCGGAGTTTGAATACATCATCGACCACTATACGGAGAACAACCAGCTGCGCCGCTCGCGCCAAGCCCTTGAAATGGCTATGGAGCAGCACCCTGAAAGCAGCGTCTTGAAAATCAAAGAGGCCCGACAGTATCTGCTGGAAGGCCAGGCCGACAATGCATTTCAAATCATGCAGCATATCGAACGCGACGAAGACGACGCGCCAGACTATTTCCTCGTCTTGGGCAGCTGCCTCGCCGTCCTGGGTGAGTCGAAGAGTGCCCTCGAAAGCTATTTCAATGCCCTGCCCTACTTTGACGAAGACGAGAAGTTCGACCTCTACAACGCCATCGCCTTTGAATACCAACGGCTACAAAAATACGACCTCGCCCTCGACTTCTATCAACGTGCATTGTCATTAGCCCTCGACGAGAATAACGAACGTGGCAACCTCTATCAAGAGATACGGAGCTGCTACCTCAACCAAGGCCGCAGGGACGACGCCGTTGCCTTCTTTCAGCGCCTCGTCGACCAAAACCCACACGACAGCGAGGCCTGGGCCAACATCGGCGAATGCTATCAACAGACTGAAGACATCGAGCAAAGCATCGACCCCTTCGAGTTCGCCCTCGCCATCAACCCCCTCGACATCGTGACTAACGTCCATCTGGCCGATACCTATTACGACCTGGGACGCTATCAGGAGGCCATCGACACCCTCAACGAAGCCTTACGTCAAGGCGTTGAACACTCAGCCATTCACTCCGCCTTGGGCGAATCCTACTATGCGCTGCATGACATCCCAAACGCAGAGACCAACTTCAAAAAAGCCATCGAACTGACCGAAGAAAACGGCATCGCTTGGGACGGACTTGGCCACGTCAATTTCAGCAGGGAAGACTACAAAACCGCCCTCAAGTATTTCGAAAAAGCCTCGAAGCTACAGCCTTGGGTGTCGCAGTACCTCTACTCCATTTCCACCTGCCATCTCAAACTCGGACAATACGACCTTGCAATGAAGTGTCTGCACAAGATACAGGAAATGTACCCGCAAGACCCCGACTCGTATTACTACATCGCCGACCTCTACGGCGAGATGGACCAGGTGGATGACGCCATCAAAACCATATTGTACGGTTTACAGCAAACCAACAACGACTCGACCCTTCTCTACCTGCTGGCCTACGCCTACTTCGTGAAAGGCGACAAACCCAGCGGATTAGAGGCCCTCGACCGCGCCTTGGATGCCAACTATGAGGCCTGGCCCGACTTCATCGATTACGACAGGGACCTGCTCTTGGACGACACAGACATCGTCAACCTGCTTGAGCAGCACAGAATACAACACGAACAAGATCCTGGAAATACTATATCATGAAAAACTACATCTACATTTTTCTTATCGCCATGGTGCCCCTCATCGAGCTGCGCGGCGCCCTGCCCGTAGCCTATGGCATCCATGCCGCCAACCCAGACTTCAGCCTGCTATGGAGCTACATCATCATCGCCATCGGCAATATGCTGCCTGTGCCCTTCATCTACTTCTTCGCACGCAAGGTGCTGGAGTGGGGCAAGGACGTCAAAGTGGAATTCTTCGCCCGCTTCTGCCGCTGGTGCCTCGAAAAAGGCGAGAAAGGCGGCGAGAAGCTGCAAGCCAAGGCGGGACGCGGGCTCTACTGGGCCTTGGTGCTCTTCGTCGGCATCCCTCTGCCCGGCACAGGCGCCTGGACGGGGACCCTTGCAGCGAGCTTTTTGGATATGGATTTCAAGAAGAGCGTATTGGCAGTGATAGGCGGCGTGGTGCTTGCTAGCGTCATCGTCGGCGTGGTTTGCACATTGGGATTCGGAGCAATATTTGGAATTGGATAAGCCATGAAACGATACGGACTGATAGGACACCCGCTAAAGCACTCGCAGTCGAGGTTCTACTTCAACGAGAGATTTGAATACGAAGGCTTGGACTGCCTCTACCAACATTTCGACATCAAGACGGTGGAGGAAGTCTTTGACGTCATCGCCCACTACCCCGACCTTTGCGGGTTCAACGTGACGATACCTTATAAAGAAAGCATCATCCCGCTCTTGGACGAGATAGATCCCGTGGCGAAAGAAGTGGGAGCCGTGAACGTGGTGAAAATCACCGACGGCATACTGAAAGGCTACAACACCGACGTGGTGGGCTTTGAAGCCCTATTGGAACGCGCCATCAAGGGTAGAGACACCTCTCGCGCCTTGATTCTGGGCACTGGTGGTGCCGCAAAGGCGGTACAGTATGTCCTGCGGCAAAAAGGCATCCCCTATTCCACCGTGAGCCGCAGCAGCGAACGAGGCGACTACACTTACGATACACTGACAGACGAGGTGCTGCGACAGCACCCTATCATCATCAATACCACACCTTTGGGGATGTTCCCCCAGACGGATAACTTCCCCGACCTGCACTATCAAGGTTTGACGCGGCAACATACCCTCATCGACCTAATCTACAACCCGAAGGAAACTTCCTTTATGTTGCTGGGACATACCTGGTGCGGTAAGGTTTACAACGGTATGCAAATGTTTGAGGAACAGGCGAAGAAAACTTGGGAGATATTTCAATCATGACAAGAACAAAGAAAAGACGGGAGCCGGAATATATCGAGAACGTCGAGATTATTGACGCTGGCTCGGAAGGCATGTCGGTAGCCAAGCCGGAAGGACGAGTGGTTTTCATCCCCTTCGGTGTGCCGGGCGATGTTGTAGACCTCGAGGTCTACAAACGCAAAAAAAACTTCTTTGAAGGTAAGATATTGAACTTTAAGAAGCTGTCGGACAAGCGTGTGGAGCCGGTATGCCAGCACTTCGGACTGTGCGGCGGCTGCAAGTGGCAGCACATGGACTACCAATGGCAAACCTTTTACAAACAGAAACAGGTGAAAGATAATCTGGAGCGCATCGGTAAGGTAGAATACCCAGAGATACGCCCCATACTGGGCTGCGAACGTCAGTTCCACTACCGCAACAAGCTAGAGTACACCTTCTCGAACCGCAAATGGCTCACAGATGGTGCCCCAGGCGGTAGCTGCGACGAGGAGGCCTGCAAGGGTCTGGGCTTCCACCTGCCCCAGCTCTTCGACCGCGTCGTTGACATCGAGCAATGCCACCTGCAAGCCGACCCCTCGAACGAGATACGTCTCTTTGTGCGTCGCTTCACATTGGAGCGTCACTTGCCCTACTACAATTTCCGCGCCCATGAAGGACTAATGCGCAACCTCGTCATCCGATGCAACTCAAAGGGTGAGTTTATGGTCATCCTCGTCATTGGCGAGGAGAACGAGGTGATACGCCACGAGCTAATCCCTGCCTTAGAGATGGCCTTTCCCCAGATTGTTTCGCTGCTCCTCGTTATCAATCCCAAGCTCAACGACATTATCAACGACCTTCCTTTCGAGTGCCTGAAAGGCGAGCCTTACCTTACAGAGACGATGGCATCGCCACGACCCGGCTTCGACGACCTGAAGTTCCGTATCGGTCCCGTGTCGTTCTTCCAGACCAATGTATATCAAGCCGAGCGACTCTACAAAACTGCCTTCGACCTCGCCAACGTGCAGGGCAACGAGCTGATGTATGACCTTTACACCGGCACCGGCACCATTGCCCAGTATTTCTCACGCTTCGTGATGAAAGTGGTGGGCATAGAATATGTGGAAGCAGCCATACAAGACGCCAAAATCAACGCAGAGATCAACGGCATCAACAACTGTACTTTCTACGCAGGCGACATGGCAAAGGTTTTCACTGACGACTTCATCGCCTCGAATGGACGTCCTGATTTAGTGGTCACCGACCCACCCCGCGCCGGTATGGCGGAGAAAGTGGTGGAACAACTGCTGAACATACGTGCCAAGAAAATCGTCTACGTCAGTTGCAACCCGGCCACCCAGGCCCGTGACTTGCAGCTGCTTGACCCAGCCTACAAAGTAAGGGCGGTGCAGCCTGTCGACATGTTCCCTCATACGCAACACGTTGAGAACGTATGCCTACTACAGCTGAGATAGTAGGACACATTAAGAAGCTTTATATAATTAAAGAAGTTAAAGAAGAGGCTCAAGGTTAGAGAGCAAACCTTCCAAATCAAAGTCCTCCGATTTTACGGTAATTTGTGCCTGCTCATAGAAAGGTAGGCGCGAAGCATAGTGCCAGTTGACGTACTCCATCAACTCAGCCTCCGACTTGCCGCGAGCCAAGGGACGCTTATGGCGAGAATGCAACACACGGTCCACTGCGGCCTGTGGGCTGATTCGCATGAAAACAGTACACCCGTGATGGTTCATCCATTCCATATTGTCGTAATAACAAGCCGTTCCACCTCCAGTGGCGATGACAATATGCTCCGATGATTCGGTGCTCTTCAGTATTTCAGACTCAAGCTTACGGTATAGGGGCTCGTCGTATTTTTGGAAGAAATCATCCACTGAAATGCGGTATTTCTCCTCAAACATTGCATCGGTATCGGCCACTTCCCATCCTAAGCGGTTAGCAAGACGCTTTGCAGCGGTGGTTTTGCCCGCACCCATATAACCGACGAGGTAGATCTTATTCATTAATCATATGATATTGACATAATTGCAGTTTTCCGTCGCTATCACGCAAGTGCATGCCGTTACCCTGACAGTAACGCCACATCTTGCAGTCGGCACACTGCCCTGTCTTCATCCACTTCCTGTCACGATAGACTTGGAACTTGTTCTGCCACACGTCCCAAAAACTGTCCTTATAGATATTACCCTGATGATAGTCGCTGCGGATGCTGAGACAGCCCGAGATGGAGCCATCGGCCAACACAGAAGCGATGTTGATGCCTGCGCTGCACGAATAATAGTGGTTGCGCACCTCACCTTCGTATTTACCCAGGAATCCGTCGCAACCATAGTCAGCACGAATCTTACCCTCAAGACGGGTTCGCTTGATAAACTCCATCATTTCAACAAACTGGGCATTGGAGAGTTTTAAGTCAGGGTCACCGGCAGCACGTCCCGAGGGGAATACTGTGAAGAGTCGCCAACGCTTGATGCCCAATGAAATGAGGAAGTCACGGAATTGTGGTAAGTATTTAATGGTACGCTGGTTGACACAGGTAATCACATCCCAAGTAAGTCCTGGATGCTGCTTCATGCCTTCAACGGCACGCAGCACGTTTTTATAGCTCATAGGATTACCCCGCATCCAGTTGTGGTCTTCCTCGAAGCCATCGAAGCTGACAGCAAGGGATTTCAGTCCCGCAGCAACAAACTCATTCAACTTTTCAGTAGAGAGCAACATTCCATTGCACACCATACCCCACACAAAACCACGCTTGGTGATCTCGGCACCGCAATGCGCCAAGTCATTCCGCATCGTGGGTTCTCCACCTGTGGTAATCACCATCACCTTAGCAGGGTCTTGATGAGCACGCACCTCATCGAGAACCTTTAAAAAGTCCTCCAAAGGCATATCGTCCTTCTCGGAAAGCATACGACAATCTGAACCGCAGTGGCGGCAATTCAAATTACAACGTAATGTGCATTCCCAAAACAATTGGTGCAATTCGTGCTCATCGATGCGTTGTTGTAGCACCTGGTGGTTGAGCTCGAGCATCACCCTTTTATGAAGACCCAATCGCTCACTCATCATCAAAGGTTTTCCATTCCAACACTCCACTCTTTCGTGGCTAACGAATCTCTTCCGGCACTGGAGCCCCATATAGGACTTCCGCCGGACCGTTGTTGGTCTTCGAGCCTTCAGGAATGTCCAGTTCCTTGATTTGCCGCTGCAGCGAATCGGCTTCCTCCCTCAAACGTCTCGTCTTCCTGCCCCACTCTTCCATCACCTCAGGCGAGCCGTAGACACAGGCACCCTCACGACGGCGCAACTCGGCACGCACCTGATTCAGACGCTCCTGCAACTCTATACGGCGAGCACCTTTCTCCAAATCGACATCCTCACCCAACTTGTAGTTGATGGAGTCAAGTCGACTCCTGAGACGCAAGGTTTCCATTCCGTACTCCGCGATGATTTCGGGCGAGCCATAAACCGCCGCACCTTCGCGACGAGTAAGCGTCTCCTGAAGAGTATCACGTTCCTTGATGAGTTGTTTGCGCTCCTGCTTCGACAAGCCCTTGGAGGAACAACAGGCGGTCAGGAAAGCCAATCCCGACAAAGCACCAATCCATACGGTTCGAACAATCTTTTTCATAGCAAAATGGTGTTATTACGCTGCAAAGGTAACAAATTTTCAAGAAATCAAGTGTTTTTTAAGGCGAAATCCGCCCTCGCCCTAAATTAGCGCAATTTGTTTCTATGGTAATGTGGTGTCACCACGATGACAAAAAACACCAATGACACCAGTACCGATGCTGATGCTACCAAATAGGCAGTAGCGAAAGAAAAATGCTCAGCCAGCATACCACCAGAGAAGATGCCTATACCAAGACCCAAATCCCATGTGGTGAGATAGGTGGAAGTTGCCGTACCACGTTGGGCATTGGTAGCCATGTTGATAAACAAAGCATTAAAGGAAGGAAAGGCTGCACCAAAGCCCAAACCACAGCACAAAGCTATCAGCAAGAAAGCTGCCGCCGTGTAATCCGTACCCAAAGCATTGCAATGATGGCACATACCCAATCCGAACATAGCCAATACCACGATACCCAGGCCCAAAGCAATGGTTTGAGTCACCTTGCCCTTATCCACCATCTTGCCAGCAAACAAACGCGAGACGATCAGTCCAACCGCATACACGGTGAAGAACAATCCACTGCTGATGGTCAGACCCATATCCTTGGCATACAGAGCGATGTAATTCGAAATCTGTCCGTAGGCAAAAGCAAGCAAGGTAAACGAGATGCCTGCCAACAATCCTTTTAATAGGATGAAACGGTCCAAAGATATAGGAGGACGTTTCACTGGTGGACGCACACGAGTATGAATCCTTGAAGCAAACAAAGCGGCCAAAAGGCTGCACGCCATACAACCCATGAAGATAGCATTGAAACTAAAATGTTCATAGACAAACAAACCTGTCATGGGACCCACAGCCATAGCGATATTGTTGGCCACACCATAATAGCCAATGCCTTCTCCCCTATGCTCCGACGGCACCACGTCGATAACCAAGGTATTGCCTCCAACAGAGGTAAGTCCGAAAGCCAAACCGTGAACGATGCGAATTATAATTAATAAGGTGATAGTAGTAGCAAACAGATAGCCAAAAAACACAGCAGTGAAAATACACAGTGCCAACAAATACAAAGGCTTACGTTTAAAAGTGTCCATCATATAACCCGAAAAGGGACGCACCACCAAAGTAGCCAATGTATAGCATGAAATCACGGTACCTATTATCGCATTGCCTGCCTGAAACTTCTCCATGATAAAGAAAGGCAACACAGGCAACAGCAGATAGAATGAAAAGAAAAACAAGAAGTTGGCCGCACAGAGGCACAGGTAATTCTTATTAAAGAGTTTTTCTTCCATGATTTCGACTCGTTTTCAGGCTGCAAAAATACGGAATAAAGCCAAACGGAACCCTTTAATCAATGTCAAAATTATATAGACACAATGCCTTACGTCCATACAACGGAAACTCATATTTATGATAATCACACTCCCGTTTAACAACAATCAGAACATTCTAATCGCTCGACAAGATAAGGATAATACTTTTTCACGATTGCTATCTCGCCAATCCCTGTGTGTTTGCCGACATCAGTCCGATAAGTCTTGATAGTCTCACCATCTTGTTTTACAATAATGTCTTGAGCCATTGCTGCAGTCATGGAAACAGCCAACAAAACTACAGCAGTAAACAACCTTTTTATTGCTTTCTTGACACTCATGTTTTCCTCCTTTTCAAAAACAAAAGCAAAAATAGGGAAAAACCATTTTACGAATGAAAAACCATTCATTTTTCATCCTCTTTCATGAAAATAATACGAAAAATCTATTCCACACGCATCAGGCTATCGACCCGGCGGGCAAAGGAAAGATGCATGACCAAGGAATCCGTTTCAATATCAGGTATATCGAAATCAAATAGATTTAATTCCTCATCATCATATTCATCAGCAGCCCCCAAATCATCCGTATACTCCATAACCTCTTTTTCCGTAATGCCGATGAGACGCATATTATTTCGGTTAACTTTGCGAAGGTCAGCAATATAGAAACGAATCCAACCTCGAAGTATATGTGGCAAAGTCAGTTGCCTCCTCACTTGTTCGTTACGCAGACGCTTCTCAACCATTGTGCTTCCCTGATAGTCGTCTGGGTGGAAAATGATATTTTCACTAGTTGTCACTATATCTTCAGCACGTTCGTTAAAATGCTCTTCAATAAAGCTCATCTCCGAGAAACATTTCCCCACATTCTCGACGAATTTGAAATTGCCCATGTTTTTCCATGTGTCGATTTGGCTGCTGAAAATCGTTTCGGCAGTTCTGTCGTGAGTAATGATAGGAAGATTGATGGCTGCCCTAAATGCTTCCTCAAGTGGTTCGTCATCTATTTTGGCCAAAGTCTCGACAGGAATACTCAAAAGCCAAGTGGCTATACTGTCTCTATGGCCCGTGTCTTTCTCAATATACTCAAGGTCACGGACAAACTGCTCGATGCTACTCATCACCATGAGCGCCGTGAGCTTGCGTTCTTTCTTCTGCTTTACGTGGTTTACAACCATCGTAGTACCAAAGGTCAAAATAATGGACAGTGTCGTTGCAGCAAATGCAACCAGCAGGTCTTTCACCCAAGTCCTAGGTTTCTTTTCTGTTGCCATGTTGTATTACGTTTTCACAAACTAAACATGCGCAAATTTAGAAAAAAAACAAATCTACAATCCAGTCGAGATAAAATCACCTTGTCCCTGTCCACCATCTTGTCTGCAAGCACTCTCATGGCAATCCTTCCAACGGAATACGTCGCCACCTCAATTTCGGAAATTTTGTCATAAAATTTCACCAAAATCACATTTTATTCGGAAATTTTGTCATTAAAAACACTCCTTTTGAGCCGATGTTAGCCTTGGCAAAGAATTTGACTAAGGATGGTCGTCCGATCGATAGGACGGACGGAAACAAAAAGAACAACAATTAAACAAACAACTAAATAATAGGAGATTAAAACCATGTTAGTAACTAGAAGAAACCAAGACTTCATGCCTACGCTGTTCAACGAACTGATGAACTGGAACGACAACACTTACTCGACCCCTCGCATGAACATCATGGAGACGAAAGACAACTACAAACTTGAACTCTGCATCCCTGGACTCACCAAGGAGGACGTGAAACTGAGCATCGATGCTGAAGGCAACCTCGTCGTCGAGATGGTGAAAGAAATGAAGAAAGAGAACAAGGAAGAGATGCGCTACCTGCGCCACGAGTTCTCGGTCGAACACTTCCGTCAGACCGTGATGCTGCCGGACGACATCCACAAGGAGCAAATCAGTGCCAAGGTTGAGAACGGCATCCTCGACATCGTCATCCCGAAGGTGACTATGGAAGAGAAGAAACAGGCTATGCAGACTATCGAAGTGTGCTAAAGTTCTTGCAATAAACCAGCCCTTCAACGGGACGGAATCATCCGCCCCGTTTTTTTTGTTGACTCAAATGCCGTTGCCGACACTTTTAATTTGTACTTTTGCAGCAAATTTATTTCAACGCCTATGAGAAAAGCATTACTCATCACCATCTTAGGACTTTTCGTTTCTTTGCAGGCCTTCCCGCAAGAGAAGAAGCCTTTTGTCACCTTAGACAACCTTTATTTGAGTACCCGTGCCGACTTCACTCTCGACTACCATCCAGGGCACGACACAGTAGCGCCAAGCACCGACCACGGGTTTGCCGGCAAGTATTTAGTCGTATCTTTGGACGGCACCCTCGGCAGTAAGTTCTCCTACCATTTACGCCAACGCATCAACGCACCCAACATAGGCTTCGCCAACACCTTCTTCCAAGGTACAGACTGGGCCTACCTCAACTGGAACTTTACTGACAACTTCTTCCTCTCAGCAGGTAAGCAGGTGGTCGCCATCGGTGGTTGGGAATACGACTCCAACCCTATCGATATCTATTACGGCACTGAGTTCTGGAATACCGTATGTTGCTATGAGGTAGGTGCTTCACTTAACTTCAAAGACAATTCAGGCAAGAACCACTTCCTCATTCAGATGTGCAACTCACCCTTCATTAACCAGGCCATGCAGAGCATCTATGCCTACAACCTGATGTGGTACGGTAACTTTGGCGTTTTCAAAACCGCCTATTCCGTCAACATGATCGAATACCAACCTGGCAAGTTCATCAACTACATCGCCTTGGGCAACAAGTTGCAATTCAAGGGCGTGGAGATGTATCTCGACATCATTAACCGTGCCTCGTTTGAACAGGAGCAGTTCTTCGGGCAAGACATCACTGCCATCTATGGCATCGGTGTTGACATTGGACCAAAATGGATTGTCTTTGCCAAGGCAGGTTACGATTTCAACCAAGCCCAACTACCCAACACCGAGGCCTACGACCAGTATGTCACCCCTGGCAAGAAAGTCGACTTCGAGAGCCTCGGCTTCGAGTTCTATCCCATGGGTGACCGCTGTTTGCGTCTACACCTCTGCGGATCACACACCAGCGTGGACGGCGTCAGCAAGTACCAAGCCAATCTGGGTCTCACATGGAAAGTCAACATGCTTAACCTTTTGAAGAAATAATTATCCATTATGGCTAAAACAAAATACAACACCATCAAACGAAACACCCTCAACTACCACGAGAGGGTGGAGAAACTCTTCAAAAGGATTGAAGAGAAAATGAAGAGGCCTTTGAAGTTTACCACCAAGCGCAGCTTCGAGGCCCTCGTCTTCCTCATCATCTTCTTTGCCTTCTTCGGAGGGCTGGCCTACAAGATGACGCTGCCCAAGATGCTGAACACCTTTATGCAGACAGCCTATCACCTGCTGCTTGAGACGGTGTTCTACATCATGGCCATCTGCGTGCTGATGGGAGCCATCAGCAAGCTGCTCACCGAGTTTGGCGTGGTACGTCTGTTGGAAAACCTGCTGCGCCCCTTGATGAAGCCACTCTACAATCTGCCTGGTGTTGCCGCCTTAGGCGCCATTATGACTTTCTTGAGCGACAACCCCGCCATCATCACCCTTGCGCACGACAAGAACTTCAACCGCTATTTCAAGAAATACCAGCTCGTCTCACTGACCAACTTCGGCACGGCCTTTGGCATGGGTCTCGTCGTTGTAGCTTTCATGACGGGCCTGGGATACGGCAAGGGTGCCTTAATCGGAGTAGCCGGTGCTGTCATTGGCAGCATTGTCTCCACCCGACTGATGCAACGCTCCACTTTGAAGGCCTATCCAGAATTAGACAGCCCCATTGACGAGGAATACGGTGGCGACGAGCAGCAAATCTCCTTCAAAACTGAAGGCGGTGTTTTCATGCGTTTCCTCAACTCGCTCTTGGACGGCGGTAAGGACGGTGTAAGCATCGGCTTCGCCATCATTCCCGGTGTGCTGTGCATCTCCACTATCGTGATGATGCTCACCTTTGGCGCAGCTGGCGACAATGGAGAGTACCTTGGTGTAGCTTATGAAGGCGTGCCTGTCATCAGCTGGGCTGCCAACAAGATTAACTTCATCTTCGATTGGCTCTTCGGCTTCAAGGACGGTGCTTTGATCTCCTTCCCCATGACAGCTTTGGGAGCAGTTGGTGCCGCTATCGGTCTGGTGCCTCGTTTCATCACAGAAGGTATCATCGACAACAATGCCATCGCTGTGTTCACCGCTATTGGAATGTGCTGGAGCGGATTCCTCAGCACCCATGCCGCCATGTTGGACTCGCTGGGCTACCGCAAGCTCATCGGCAAAGCCATCGGGGCACATACCATAGGAGGTCTGATGGCTGGTATCTCAGCTCACTGGTTATTTGTGTTGCTGTCTCTGATATTTTAATATGGATTGCTTCGTGCCACGCAACGACACGAAGCGGTAATAAAAAAAGCGGCCCGAAAGCCGTTTTTTTTGTTTTGTGTTGTCATTACTTTTAGCTCTTCTTTCCACCAAAGCTGTAGCTCAGATTGAAGCGTAGCGTGTTTTCGAGAGGATTGGAGCCTATCGTCTTTGTGGCAGGGATAAGATAGGAAACATCCAAGCCAAATACATTGTATTTCAAAGCAGCACCAAGCGTGACGTACTTACGAGCGCCCTTCAGAGCCGTCTCGTTGAAGTAACCTGCACGTACTGCGAAGACCTTGTTGTACCAATACTCAACGCCTAAACCAACCGTGACTTCACAAAGTTCTTCATAGAATTTGCCGATATTATCCCATTGATTGGTGGCATTATTGTAGGCCCAACCAGGAGCATCATAGAATGAATGCAGCATACCCGTGACCACAGCCACATCGTCATCCATACCGTACAGGATTTCGCCAGTCTCTTGATCCCTGACAGGAGGTGTAGGCACCAGAAGCTTGTTGAAATCAACATCGAAAGCCAAAGAGTTGTATTCGTCCAACTCAAGGTTGAGGCAGGAGCCCAAACGAAGCGTTGTAGGAATGAAGTCTTTCTTCTCAGAAGAGGATTGATAGGCAATCTTACTACCGATGTTGGTAATAGCGGCACCCCATGAGAAATCGGCATCCATGTTGCTGAACCACTCAACTGGTTTCAAGTAATACACCGCGATGTCGGCTGCAACAGAAACACCGGGCTTGTTGAAATCGCCCACACCCTGAGTCAAGTCAGAATAGATGAAACGTCCTGCAACAGCACCCGAGAAGTAATCGCCCAACATACGGGAATAAGTGGCATCAATAGCCCACTCATTAGGACTTACTTCCTTTATGATTTGGTTATGGTCATCACGAAACTCGATTTTTCCTACATTAAAGTAACGCATGGAAGCTGCAACAGCGGAGCGTTCGTTGATTTTATAAGCACCAGCAAGATAGAACAGACCCATGTCTTTCACCAATGCAGTAAGCCAAGGGCTGTAACCCAAACCCACGTTCAGTTTCTCGTCAAGAAAGACAAACTTGGCAGGGTTGTAGTGCATGGAATAAACGTCTGGCGAGGATGCCACGCCACAATCGCCCATGGCTCCACCACGCGAATCGGGGTTGATGGAAAGGAACGGGGTCGCCGTAGTAATCACACGGGGGCTATACTGGGCAAACGATACTGCCGCTATCATTACAAAAGCGGCCAACAGAAGTCTTCTAATTTTCATATCCTGTAATTTGTGTATAACATTAAACGTGCAAAAATAACGATATTTGGTATAGCTTATTGCGTTGGCATGAAAAAAAACTAATTGTTTATCGATTAATCACCATTGGTTGGCTGACAAAACGCGAAAAGCCACTATCATCGGTAAGGGTAAGGCGATAAGCATAAATGCCACCACTCAGTGCATTCCCCGCCTGATCACGACCATCCCAACGGACTGAATCGATATGACCGTCAGTCGAACTGACGCGCTTTGCCATACGGTGAACACAGCGACCCATGAGGTCGAACACCTCAATGGTCAGGTCGAAATCGCCATCCTCGCCTCCATGCGTCAAGGTAAACCAAGTCTCTTCAGAGAACGGATTAGGGAAGTTACGCACTTGCGCCAAAAAGATGTCGGCCTCCTCGCCCACCACAAGCCACAAACTCGACTCCGAACAGTTGTCCTGTGTATCCCATACTTTCAATTTGAAATCATAAGTTCCAGGAACCAGTCCCTTCACGGGAAGGGCTATCTGCCCGCGACGATAATCATCGGTGGCAGGTTCAAACCAATCATTCAACACCATGTTGTCATACTCAGCAGCATTACTACCCAGCATGATGTTGCGTCCGATGCTGAAATCGTAATGATAAATGCCTTGTGCATCGTACAAATCGGCATAAAGTGTGCCGTCAGACTCCACAACGTCGCCGTTGGCAAACGAGGGGGCGTTCCAATAAAAGCTAACGGAAGGTCCTTCGTTATCAGGAGCCATCGCAGGGTCGATGCCGCCCAGCGTCAAATCATCATAATATCCCATAGCATCAACGTTACGAATGGAATCGTAGGCATAATAACTGAAACGGGGAGCGCCATCGTCAAGGTTGATGTCCTTCGGCATCTGGAACGACAAGCTGAAGCGTCCGTTCCTTACCGTAGCCTTTCCACGATAAAGTTCATCTTTGTGGCACTTCACCGTCTTGATTCCTGTTTCGCCCTTGTCATATTCCACCTGCATCACAGCCTTACGATCGAACAGGCGCACCCATAGTTCACCATTGAACATCGCATCTGGCTGTCCCTGATAATCCGTAATCTCACCTTCCACCGTAACCATACTCATCGCATGAATCGAAATACCTTCGGTTTCCGTATTGAGCCCATTCACTTTCAGCGTCTTCACTTTTCCCTCGGGAATAGCAATCCTTAAAGCCGGGTCGCCAAAAAGGACATGCCTGATGTTGAGACTTACCGAAGAGTTGTTCGAGAAATTCAAATTGTCGGCCTTAGCTATCCTGACGATGTCACCGATGCGCATCGGTCTGCCTTCTTCGTCGCGACGATACAGTTGATTCGACAGGCTCTTGCCAAGTCTCACATTATGGATACCGAAGGTCGGACGGCATGTGGTCAACATCGCAATGGCACCACCATTGGGCTGGCTGAAAAGCTGCTCGCCTGCCGAGATTAGCGCGGGGTTGTCGTATTTCGAGAACTCACATGTGGCAGTAAACACGAAAGGCAAATGCTCAAAGTTAGTCAGAGAAGCGATTTCACCCAAACCGAAGATGCGTTCTTCGGCTAATGCAATCACACCTCCATGTCCCGTATAGGTAAACGACAAGAGACCTTTCTCGATAGCCTTCAACAAGTCGGCTGTGACCTGTGGATAACGATAACCCGCTGAGGTATTCACTTGAGGATATGCACCGCAATAAATCTTGTCGACATTCAGTGCAGGCTCAATGGTATCCATGATTGACTCATAATCCTCGTTGTTTTGAATGTATTCAGACTTGTCGTTGTCAGAGACGAACAGATGGTTGGTTTTCCATTCACCATAATTCGACGAAAGGTCGGCATAATACCGGATTTTGCGCAAAACCGCCTCAGCATCCGAAGAAGTCGCTACCGGAATGCGTCCTACGCCCAGATCGACGTGACCACTGCATCCTTCACCCTCGTTATCATCCATCAGCGCATAATAATCATCTGTGCAAAAACTGATTTCCCAGTTGGGTTTCTCCAAATCCTCGTAACAAGGAACCAGATTAAGCCCATAACGTTCCAAATCGCGTGAGTCATAAGAAGCTCTGCCAAACAGCGTCACATATTTCAACTGGCCTGCACTACGGTGATACACCATACGGATGAAATCACGAATACCTGTCGGATCAGGAATACCCGTAGAGAACTCGTTGTAAATCTCCTTGGCATCAACCACCACGCTCAGCAGTCCGTCGTTTTCAGCATGAAAGTCGGCCAATGCCTGAGCCTGCTCCCAAAGAATGCGATCCGTGATGACCAACATATCAGCATCGGCAATGCTGTGCAAATCCTGATTAGGAACAGCGCTCCACGAGGCAACGGACAATGCCTCAGCAGGGTCGAACATGAAATAACGCTTGTCTGTTTTCCCTTCAAAGGCAAATACAAAGTTGTTGGCACTCAGCCGTCCCTCCTGCAGAGCAGGAGCCAAGGGATTGCTGACATCCCAAAGCCAATGTCGGCTTTCCACGTTCTGAATCCAAACGGCACTCTTTCCGTGGGTCAGCTGGCTGGGCTTTATACGAAATGGGAATCCCTGCCCCACCCGTATCAGATGCCGCCAGGCATAGAGTTCCAGATAATCGAGATACAAGGTCGCCTTGGTTTCCTGAGGATTGGTGCTCAAGACAACACAAGCCGTGTCTCCCTCAATGAAGAATTGACCATTAGCATCTGCAAGCACGCCATAGTAATTGTTGCCGGGCTTGTCGATGGAGGCATTATTCACTAATAGGTTGTCGTTAATCCGAAGATTGTAATGCATGGCTCCCGACTTGTTGCGACCCATCACCATCGATTTGAAGCTTAACGCTTTATCTGTAACGAGATTGGGAAAGATGAAGTCAAGATGAAGCTCGGAATCCTGCGCGGAAAGCATCTCGCCAAACCAGTTTCGTCCGATATTGTAAGGTGACACTAGCTCTTCCTCATGGTATTGGAAATCGGGGAACTCGGTGACAATGTTTGTGGCATCCTCCACGGAAAGCGATGGGATTGCCTCCACCCTCAGCCCCTGCACGTCGCCATCAAGACATAAATAATAATAGGTGGTATCCGTATAATAGTTACGTTCGCGTTGATATTTGTCGCCATTCAGTATCCATCGTGTAGGCTCCTGCCCATAGAATAGCACATAGTCACTCTGGTCAAATATGCCGTCTTCAGCTCCGCTGACGTAGATTGCCAACTCACTAAGATCGTCTGGGCGAACTGCCTGATTCTTTTCAGGCAAGACCCCAGTGGGATTGCCGAAGACACGTATCCTGTCAGGATTTAGTGCGCTCATGTCAATCCCCATAGTTTGAATTGTGGAGTAATCCAACTTGTACACATTCTCTTTGGCAACAGAAAGCTTGAACCATGTGCCTTGTCGCAACACGGAATGAAAGGCGTTGTCCTGCGCTTTGAGAAACTGCGACAGTAGAAGCAGGGCAACCAAGGGCAATATTTTCAGTTTGAATCGTCTCATGCTTGAAGTCATTTGCTTAACACCAGTTTGGAAACCATCAGGGAAGTCTCACCCTTATCGTTGGTGGCGACAACACGATAAATGTAAATACCGTTGCGTAGCTCTTCACCAGACGCACCTCTACCGTTCCATCGTATCGGGTTGATGCGGGTTGAGGTGCCCGTAAGGGTCTCGGATAACGTAGTCACCCAACGGCCCATAATGTCATAGATATATATGTCAACCTTCAGGTTGTTGCCAATCTGGTTATGGTCAAACGTGAAGAAAGTCTCATCCTTGACAGGATTGGGCCAATTGGCCAAGTTTTCCAGCACCATGGCGTCGCTGTGTACCACGGTGAAGTTGATAGATGCCGTGTTTGAATTGTTGTATACATCCCACACCTTCAAGGTAAGCGTATAATCACCATCCGGGAGGTCCTGCATCTTGTAGGTAATCTGTCCTTTGCCCGGGTTATTGATTTCCGAAACGAAATAATCATTCAAGCAATAGCTGTTTTTGGCAGGCCCGATCAAAGTGGCAATGATATCGTGTCCAATGCCGGCACCTGTGGTATTGATACCGCTCTGGTCCGCGATGAAAGCCAGAAGCATGGGATTCTCACCCGTCAAGCCTCCATCCATAAAGAGTGTGTCGTCGATGAACAAGTTGATCTCAGGAGCATCATCATCCACAAAAGCTTCATCATAGAAGCCACCAATGATGAAGCTATCGTCGTTTCCGTTGGCATCCACAACATAGTCGGTGGCATAGTAGTTAATCAAGCCTGTCCCATAGCGATAAGCGATGTCACGCGGCACGATGAAATTAATGGTAAAATGACCGTTTTCTGCATTGGTCTTTCCGTTGAAGATGACACTATTGCGCAGTTTGAAATCAATCACGCCAGCCGAAGTGCCCAAAGTGGACAACTCTGCTTCCTTATCATAAACCGTCACCTGCACCATACCATTGAAGCTAGAAGCCACATTACCAGAGAGGTCCTTGACTACACCTTTTATCTCGACAGGCTGCAAAGCTCTGATGGTGTCATGGTAAATAGGGAGCACTTCCCAAGTCGAGTCGTTAATTTGAATCGAATCATAGGAGGCAACATGGGGCAAACCATTGATGGAAACTGTCTCAACCGACCAAGTAGGATATGCGAGTCGCAAAGCAGGGTCACCAAAGAACACATAGCGTTTTTCCCGTTCTGTCCCTGTGGTTTTCGCCATACGATAGACATCGCCTAAACGGTACAACTCGCCTCCGACAACTCGAAATAAGTTTTCGTAGACACCCATATTGAAACTGAGATTGTCGGGACCATAGGTCACCCTTGAAGTTGTGAACATCGCCACCATACCCCCATATTGGTTAAGGAAAGCGTATTCACCCAAAGAGGTTCGGTTATGATCGTCGTAGCGGCTGAACTCGCAGGTGCCTGTCACCATCAAGGGATACATTGGGGCGTTGCGCCACGAATCGACATCCTTGCGTTGTAGGATTTTCTCCTCAGCCAGTTGCACCTCACCACCGTGACCCGTATAGTTCAGCACCAATGTGCCTTTCTCCATGCGGCTATTGACAGCGGCATTCACTTCGGGACATATCTCGCCTCCAGGCGAGCTGACTTGCTGGTAAGCATCAAGATAGATCTTGTCAACCACAATCCCTTCGCCTCCTACCTCAGGCAATCTATTGACCATCTTTTCCGCATTCCTGACAAATCCGTCCTCGTCATCCGTCAAAAACGTCACCGTATTGCGCCAAGCCCCCATCGTTGAAGCATCCTTCACCACATAGCGTTCCACTTTGTCGACCATTTGGATGGCCTGTTCCAAGGTGGAAACGGTGAAACGTCCGATGCCGATATCAGCCAAAGAACGATTGATGGCTCCTTCGTTTTCGTCCATGAAGCCGAAGTAGTCGTCGGTGACGAAAGTTTTATCCATCTCCAAAGAAGCTTCCGTTTCGTATGTGGGTACAAAGTCAACAATACCGCTGCGGTTTTTGTAGTCGAATGAGCAATCGCCTAACAGCAGAAGGTACTTGATACGACGGCCTGGGTTGCTGTCGAGATACAACATCCGGCAGAAGTCGCGAATAGCGCTGACATCCTTTGCGCCACAACTGAATTCGTTGTAGATAACCTCTGGAGTGGTTATGCTGATGTTTAGGTCGGGATCGATACGGTTGTGTAGCGCCATAAGACGTTGAGCTGCTTCCATGAAGTCTGGATAGGTAACGATAAGAAAATCCACGTCACGCAGTCCATGCAAGTTCTGGTTGTCAACCTTCCCCTTCATCTCAGCGGTACAAAACGAGGTACCGTTGAAAGCATAGTACTCATTCAGCTGGTTGCCAATCGCCTTGAAAGAAAGGGTTTCGCCACTCAACTGACCTTTTACCATCATCGGCTCAACAGGATTACTCACATCCCAAACTTGCACCTGCTGGTTAGCATTGGACAGACGGTATTCGTACACCTTATTAATGATAGCGGCCTCAGGATTGCGGAAACGCATCTGAGGTCCTGTAAACTTCAAGTTGCGCCAAGCATTTACGCTGATATAGTCGACATAACCCTCTGAAGTCGTGTTTGCATAGGCCGTGCTGTGACGCAAGGTAATCTCCATGTTGTTTCCCACAGGATTGGCTGTCACCCATCCCCCTACCTGCTCTTGATAAGTCAAATTCAATGGGTTGGGGCTGACTGGAGGGATAGCGTAGGTAACTTTGTTCACACCATCTACCAAGAGAGTGAAATTCGCCGGATTGAAATTGCGCCCCACCAATATCGAATGAATTTGGGCATAACGTGAAGTGACCGCGTTAGGGAAGTTGAATGTAAGGCTCATCGATGAATTGCCTTCCAGTTTGTCGCCATAATATGCCCGTCCCACGCTGTTGAGGTTGTATTTATCCAACTCATGCACCTGATAGTCTAGAAACTGAGAGACCACCTCGTTGGCAGAGGCTGAAACTTGCGTAGCTTCAGCAATGCGCTTTCCCGCACCTTGTCCCGTAACGACGAAGGCGTAGCTATAATCATCATAAGCGTTTTGGATATGTTCAAACGCTACACGACCCGAGTTATATTGCCATGTCACAGGACCGCGGCCATAAAACAGGATATAGTCATTCTTGTCGAATGAGCCGTCACTCTCACCAGCCACATAAATCGGGATTTCCACCAGATCATCATAACGCGAGTCCACATTCATCTCCGGCAGCACACCACCTCCGTTGTGATACATCCTGATGTGACGCGGGTCGACATGGGCCACATCCACACCCAGTGAATTAAGCTCGTCGTAAGTCAGCTTATAGATACCGGACTCAGGCAGGCCAATCTTATACCAGTTGCCCGAAGCCATTGCCGATTGAGCAGCATAGCTTAGACTTTTTTGTGATTTCGCAAAGTCAGGGGTCAGCGTCAAAGTCACCTTAGCAGAAACCAATTTCTCATAGCCATTCCCTTTTTGTCGGAAAGGCACTATGCGAACGGAAAGCAAAGCCTCGTTGCGTGAGCGTAAGGGATTAGCTGTCACCATGAAGTTTTCATCATAGTCGTATTGGCTTGCAATAGCATACTCTTCTGGGGTCAGGGAAAGCGTTTTTATATCGTTCAACTCGACAGCTACTTTCACCGCATCGTCATAAATCGGAAGCACTTGCATATACTCGGGCATCTGTCCATTGTACTCGCCGTTTTCGAGAGCAATATATAATAAGGTGTCTGTGCCAACGTGCATTTCGGACACCCCTTTCCATTCCAATTCAAGCGGAACAAACTGCCTCACCTGAGCCTTCAGAATCATCTGACCCAAAGCCAAGCAAAGACAAAAGCAAAAAAAGAAGCGAACGTTTCTCATATATTATCTCGTTTATATTCTGAATCTCAACTCATTATCTGATTATTGCCGTAACTCGGCATTCCTTCTTGAATAAGGAAACGAAAATACAACTTTTTTATTTTATTGAAGCTGTTTTTTGCAGAAAAAGATTTTTTTTCAAAAAACAAGCGCTATTTCAAAAATAATCCGTAAAATTGCACGATTTTTTTGTGGGGTGTGGAAAAAAAAGTCATCCCACAGACAATAAAACACAAAAAGAATAGTTTTAGAGATAAATTTCAACCAACAATGAATAGAGGATTCAAACTTTTCGCCATCATCGTTTTGGCAGGACTTTTGACCACAGCGTGCTCCAAAAAAGCCTCGCGTACAACAGGATGGGCTTACAACGACGCCAACAACGGCGGCTTTGAGATAGCCGAAATCAACGATCAGCAAATCGGCCCCGGCCTGGTTGCCATTGAGGGCGGTACTTTCGTTATGGGTGCCACCACCGACAACATCACCTATTCGTGGGACAACTCGCCCCGCAAAGTGACAGTCCCCTCGTTCCTCATCGACCGCACCGAGGTCAGCAATGTGGACTATCGTGAATATGTTTATTGGCTGAACCGCGTGTTTGGACAAAACTATCCGCAGGTGGTTCGCAACGCTGCCCCTGATACCCTGGTTTGGCGTGACCGCTTGTCATACAACGAGCCCATGATTGAAGTTTATTTCCGTCACCCTTCCTATAACGATTATCCCGTTGTCGGTGTGTCGTGGGTTCAAGCCAACGACTACTGCGCCTGGCGTACCGACCGCGTCAACGAGCTGATGCTCATCGAAGCCGGCATCCTTGATTGGGATCCTACCCAACAGGACGAAGAGAACTTCAATACCGACGCCTACCTCGCTGGTCAGTATACCGGCAAGGTGAAGAACGGCAAGAAAGACCTCTCGAAAGGTGGCGACGGCATGCGTAACGTCCGCATGGACGATGGCATCCTGCTCCCCTCCTACCGCCTTCCTACGGAAGCTGAATGGGAATACGCTGCTGTCGGCCTGATTGGCAACACCAGCGACGAAATCGTTGCAGAGCGCAAGGTTTACCCCTGGAGTGGCGATGGTCTCCGCACCGACAACAAGAGATACATGGGTAGCTTCATGGCTAACTTCAAGAAAGGTCCTGGCGACTACATGGGTGTCGCTGGTCACCTGAACGATGGTGCAGCCCTTCCCGCCCCTGTTGGTTCCTACTGGCCTAACGACTACGGTCTGTACAACATGGCTGGCAACGTTGCCGAGTGGTGCCAAGACGTCTATCGTCCCTTGAGCTTCGAGGATGTTGCCGACTATAGCCCCTTCCGTGGTAACGTCTTCATGAAGAAAGCCGTCGATGACGAAGGCTTCCTCCTACAGAAAGACTCATTGGGTCGCATCCGCAGAGAACCCATCTCAGCTGAAGAAGCAGCCCGCCGTCAGAACTACCGCACGAGCTTCAACAGCAACTACGACGATGGTGACTACATGTCAGCCATCCGCAGCCGCTGGACTGAGAACCCGGAAGATATGAGCATCTATACCAGAGAAATGTATGAGACTGCCACCAATGACGCCCCCGGCACCACCCTCATCAGCGATGAGTCGAGAGTGTACAAAGGCGGCTCATGGGCCGATGGCCCCTACTACCTGAGCCCCGGCAACCGCCGCTACCTCAACCAGAACCAGTCTGCCTCCACTATCGGCTTCCGTTGCGCGATGAATAAGGTGGGCAGCTCATTTGCCAAGTAAACTTTGTACTTTTTCATGATACGTCAAGAAGCCGTTTGACCCGTTCAGGCGGCTTCTTTCTTTAGACCTCCGTCACATGAACTCTATCGAAACCCTATACCGGCATTACTGTAAAGCCTATAAAGTATCTACAGACAGCCGAAAAATCGAGAAAGACGCCGTCTTCTTTGCCTTGAAAGGCGAGAACTTCGATGCAAACGATTTTGCATTGCAAGTAGCTGAAGCTGGTATTGCCTCTCTCGTCGTAGCCGATCGTAAGACCTTGCCCCAACATGAACGCATCTTTATTGTGGAGGACTCCCTAAAAGCCTTGCAAGAGTTGGCCGCCTACCATCGCCAGCAAAGCAAAGCTACTGTGCTTTCCATCACAGGCACCAACGGCAAGACCACTACAAAGGAACTCGTCTCGGCTGTACTATCCAAGAAATACCGCATCATCCACACGATGGGCAACCTCAACAACCATATCGGTGTGCCGCTCACATTGTTGAGCATCAAACCCGACACAGAAATAGCTGTTGTGGAGATGGGAGCCAACCACCCAGGTGAAATAGAATTCCTCTGTAAGATAGCCGACCCCGACTATGGTCTCATCACCAATATCGGGAAAGCCCATTTGGAAGGCTTTGGCAGTTTTGAAGTCATCATCGATACCAAGACTGCACTCTATCGTCATGTGAAGACTTATGGCAAAGCCGTATTTGTCAACCAAGCTAATCCCTTGCTTTGGGAGCAATCGGAAGGAATGAATCGCATTTCCTACGGACGGTATTGCGGAGCCGATACCCCAGTGGCGCCGGGGGCCTGCAATCCCTACCTCAGCGTGGTATGGAGAAAGCACCTCATCCAAACCCGTCTTGTGGGCAGCTACAATTTCGAGAACGTAGCAGCTGCCATCGGTGTGGGACAATATTTCGGTGTGGAGGAGAATGACATCGTAGCGGCTTTGGAAGCCTATACCCCAACCAACAGCCGCTCGCAAGTGATAGATACCGAGAAGAACCGCATCGTCATGGATGCCTATAACGCCAACCCCACCTCCATGCGGGCTGCCCTCATCAACTTTGCCAGCATCTGTGGAGAGCAACACCTACTAATATTAGGCGACATGCGCGAGTTGGGTACCGCCTCTGAGGAAGAGCATCGTAATATCCTAGCCCTGATGAAAGAGTTGGGATACAAGGAGGCTTTACTTGTAGGGCAGAACTTCTGTTCATACAACGAGAATCCCAATTGGAAGACTTTTGACAATGTTGGCGAATTGTGCCAATATCTTGAAAGCCACCCCGTCAGCGGAAAGACGATACTCGTCAAGGGTTCGAATAGCATACAATTGGGAAAGGTGTTACCCTTATTATGATAACCCACACCGCCATAGGTTTAATGTCAGGTAGCTCATTGGATGGGCTGGATATCGCATTAGTGCGCTTCCACGAAGAGAACGACAAATTCAGTTTTCAAATCCTTCAAGCCGAAACCCTTCCCTATCCTGAGTTCTGGACCCGACAACTCTCTGAGGCTTTTCACAAACAGCCCGAAGACTTGGTTCAATTAGACAAGGAATACGGCAAATATCTTGGTGAACAAGTACTTGCTTTTGCCCAAAAGCATAATGCCCATCCCGACTTTGTGGCTTCACACGGGCACACCATCTTCCATCGTCCCGAGGAGCGCTACACCTTACAAATCGGTGACGGACAGGAACTGGCAAGAGCTTGCGGTTTTACCGTTATCAACGACTTCCGCAGCGAGGATGTCAGCAAAGGCGGACAAGGGGCTCCGCTTGTGCCAATTGGCGACAAGTTGCTCTTCAGCGACTACGAAATGTGCCTCAATATTGGAGGCATCGCCAATATCTCGTATGACGAGAACGACAAGCGCATCGCCTACGACCTCTGCATCGCCAACCAAGCCTTGAACTATCTGGCACAATTGAAAGGTATGGACTATGATAAAGACGGCGAACTAGCCCGAAATGGCGAAGTGGATCACTCCCTTTTGAAGAAACTCAACAATCTGCCGTTTTTCCTCCAAGAGCCTCCAAAGTCCTTGGGGCATGAGTTTTTTGAGACCTATCAGAAAGACTTGTTGAAAGACCTTTCGGTGGAAGATATTCTGGCCACCTTCGTGGAACATATCGCCCTTCAGATTGCCCTCCCTATCAGTTGGTTGCCCAAAGGCAAAATCCTTTGCACAGGTGGTGGCGCAAGAAACAAGTACCTCATCGAGCGTCTGCAAGCCCGTACGAAACATGAAGTAATCGTCCCTGAACAACAAATCATCGATTACAAGGAAGCGCTTGTCTTCGCCTTCCTCGGATTACTACGTATGGAGGGAAAGACTAACGTCCTATCGTCTGTAACAGGGGCCGAAAGCGATAGTTGCAGCGGAAGGGTTTGGAAATACGATTGATTCTTCTTATTTTTGCAGCAACAAATTATCACGTTGTGTTCAAGAAAATCCTAAATACCTTTGGAACGAAGATTGCAGCCGCTGGGCTCAACTTCCTTATCGCCATTATTATCTCCCAAACCCTGGGAGATACCGGTAAAGGTACGCAGGCCCTGCTCTTGACCACCATTTCGTTCATTCTCATCTTCTCCGACATCGTCTGCGGCGCCAGCATCATCTACCTTGCCCCACGACACTCGTTTAAGAAGATTCTGATAGCCTCAACGATTTGGGCCGGCCTCATTGCCATGGTGATGGGCTTTGCCATCTGGCTGTTCTATCCTAAACTGGATTCCGACTTGATCCTGCATGTGGCCATTTTGTCGTTCATCACCTCTCTCAGCAACATCAACTTCCGCTTCCTTGTCGGCAAAGAGGAAATTCAGAAGGCCAACTACAATACGCTACTGCAACCTGTCCTATTGGTAATAACACTCATCATTTACTATGTCCTTCTGAAGCGAACTGACATCTATGGATACATCATTGGACTCTATGCCGCTTACGGAGGCACTTTCCTCTTAGGCGTGTGGATGCTCCGGAAGGAATACGCCAACCTGCGCAACGATAAGGACAAGGAATACAGTCCCGTATTGAAAGACCTCTTCAAATACGGTTTCCTCAACCAGACGGGACATTTCGTTCAGTTCTTCAACCTGCGTCTGAGTTATTATCTATTGGACAGGTTTATCAACGTGGGCCGTGTGGGTGTGTTCTCAAACGCCGTCTCGTTGGCTGAGTCCATCTGGATTATTAGCAATAGCATCGCCTTGGTACAATACGCTCGTATCGCCAATGCCAACGACAGACCTTACGCACAGAAACTCACTCTCGATTTAAGCAAAATCTGTCTGTTCATATCGGCATTAGCCGTCATTGTGCTGTGCTTGCTCCCCTCGCAGGTCTATGTCTTCGTCTTCGGTCCTGACTTCGGCGAAATGGCCGGTCTCATCCGCATCCTCGCCCCAGGCATCCTTTTTTACTGCGTTTTTCTCATCCTCGGACACTATTACTCCGGCACTGGACGTTATCAGATGAACACCTATGCAGCGCTCTGCGGACTAGTAGCTACTTGCGTCTGCGGCTTCACGCTGATTCCACTTTATGACGTCACAGGTGCGGCCTTCACCTCGGCAGTCTCTTATACCGTCAATGCTGTGTTCCTCTTCGTGTTCTTCATGAAAGAATCGCGTTTCAAAGGCCGCGATTTCATCCTGACCAAAGACGAGATGCAGAACTATATGGCGGAAATGAAACAACAAATCTTGAAACAATCCACCGAAAATGAACAAGCTCAATAAATTCACCAAAGCCATCGGACGCATTATCAGGCATCCCTATCTGCTTAACCTCGTCCTGCAAGATGAAGACAGTAATAAGGAAGATGTCATCCGTCGATACGGACTCAAAGACGGACTGCCCGTCATTGAAATTGACGAACTGTTCCCCAATTTCGAGGAAGTGGCAAAGCCTTACGCCTATCTCTCAGGAGCCACGATGCCCATTGACATTGCTCTGCTCAGGGCTTTAGCGAAACGCTATGCGGTAAAGGATTACTTCGAAATCGGCACATGGCGCGGCGAAAGTGTAGCCAATCTGGCGGATGTGGCACAGCATTGCGTCACCTTTAACTTGCCCAAAGAAGACATCATCAAGCTAACAAACAACCAACTTTATGCCGACTTGCACAGCTTCTTCAGCAAGGACTTGAGTAACGTGGAGCAACTATATGGCGATTCCCAGACCTTTGACTTCGGAAAACATTTCGGACAATATGATATGGTCTTTGTGGACGGAGACCACCATTATGAAAGCGTGAAGAAAGACACCGAAACCGCCTTCAAGTTGCTGAGAGGCGAACGAAGCATCATCGTATGGCACGATTACGGATTAGACCCTGAGACCATCAGATGGGACGTAATGGGTGCTATCCTTGACGGTGCGCCTTCAGAGAAACGTAAGCATATCTATCACGTCTCCAACACCCTCTGTGCCGTTTATCTCCCCGAAGACTTCCCCACCCACAAACTCGTGCCTTACGAGATGCCCCACAAGTATTTCGAAATCAACATCAAAACGCATAAAGTATAAACTCTGGATTGCTTCGCTACGCTCGCAAATCGAAGATTCGACGAAGTCAATGACGCGAAGCGACAACTGACAACTGACAACTGATAACTGACAACTAATGAACATCCTGCACCTGCTGAGTTGGTTCCCCTCCCCTAATGACCCCACCTTGGGCAACTTCTGCGTCCGCATGATTGACGCATTGCCTAAAGATTGCCATTCCGTCATCCTTTCCGTCTGCGACGGTAAGGACATGAAACAATCCTATGAGGTTAAGGAGATTGCGGGTACACATCACACCCATGTGCAGATTTACATCCGTCCGCCCAAAGTCAATGCTATTCGCAAACTGAAGATGCTGCGGATGTACCAATACGGTTTGAAGTATATCAAGAAGCATTTCTTTAATCCAGACCTGATTCACCTGCACGTCACCTATCCCTTAGGACAAGTGGCCCTGCTGTGGAAAAAGCTATTCGGCTATAAGTACGTCCTTACTGAGCATTGGACCATCTATCAACCTCAGAACAAGGATGTTTTGGTTGGGCCATTGAAAAAGAAGATTGTCAAAATCGCCAACAATGCCTCCCTTATCATGCCTGTCAGCCTTGATTTGCAGCATTGTATGGAAGGGCATGGGGTGCAGAACCGATTCCGTGTGATTTATAATCTGGTGAATACAGACATGTTCAAACTTGGAGCACCACATCAATCACCCAAGAGGCAGATGCTCCACATCTCCACCCTTCGCGATGAAGCCAAAAACTTCAGCGGTATCTTGCGGACCATAGAGAAGCTGCGCCAGCAGCGCGACGACTTCGAACTGCACGTCATCCACGACTACGAAGCTCCCGAGTTCAAACAGTTTGTCAACGAGCATAACCTCTCAGACTGTGTCATCTTTCATGGGAAAAAGACCTCGCAAGAAGTCGCCCAAGCCTATCAGCAGGCCGACTTCTTCGTCCTCTTCTCCAACTTCGAGAACCTGCCTTGTGTCATCGTTGAGGCTTTTGCCAGTGGTGTCCCCGTGTTGAGCACCTCTGTTGGAGGCATCTCCGAAATCCTTTCTCCCGATCGCGGCATCCTTATCCCATCGGGTGACGAGGACGCTTTGCTGCAAGGCATGAACTCGATGCTCGACCATTGCAACGAATACAACCGCGAAGCCATTCGCGATTACGCCCTCAAAACCTTTGCTGCCCCAAACATAGGACAACAGATTTTTGAAACGTATCAACAGGTAATAGCAGAGTGATTGCAGGCGGAGCTCCTGCGAAACCAAGATCACATTTCGTTCCCGATGGCATTCTTCATAATGCCGATTTTGGATTTCTCCACAAAATCGAGGATGAAATCGCGATCTTCAGAGACGGGAAGATTTTCACGAATGTATTGAACCGATTGGGACACATTCATACCCACGCTGTAGATGACACGATAGACATCCTGAATGGCATTGATGCGTTCGCGGGAAAAACCGCGACGTGACAGCCCAATGGAATTGACACCAGCATAACAGACCGGATATCCGGGACCCGTTTTCACGAAGGGAGGAATGTCCTTATTCACCAAGGCACCTCCGCAAATCATCACATGGGAGCCTATGCGGCAGAACTGACTGACCGCAGCCAAACCGCCAAAGATAGCCCAATCATCAACGGTGATATGACCCGCCAAAGTGGCTGCATTCGCCATAATGACGTGATTGCCGAGGAAACAGTCGTGTGCCACATGGGTGAACGCCATCAGCAGGCAGTCCTCACCCACCACCGTTTTACCCGAAGCCGTGGTGCCTTTGTTGACTGTAGCCGACTCACGCACCGTGGTGCCGTCGCCAATATAGCAGTAGGTTGTCTCACCTTTGTATTTCAAATCCTGCGGAATAGCCGAAATCACCGCACCAGGGAAAATCTTGCAATTCTTTCCTATGCGGGCTCCGTCCATAATGGTGACATTGGGACCAATCCAAGTGCCGCTGCCGATTTCCACATCCTCGCCTATCCAAGCGAACGGCTCTATTTTGACATCTTCCGCGATGCGGGCATTCGGATGGATATAGGCTAAAGGTTGGTTCATGCTCAATATAATAAGGTGTGTTTAATCTTTCTTGCGAAGGAGGTGTTGGAGAAGTGTCCCGGTTTGACTGCCGTCACCTTGCCCAAGATGGGACGTCCGACCAGCGTCAAGTCACCGATGACATCCAGCAGTTTGTGACGTGCCGGCTCATTGTCGAAATACAGTTCCACATTGTTCAGGATACCGCATTCCTTCACCGTGACTTTCGGCTTCTTGAAGAACGTGGCGATGTGGTCAAGCTCTTCGGCTGAAATCTTGCGGTTGACAAACACGATGGCGTTGGTCAAGTCACCACCCTTGATGAGGTTACGGCTTATCAAGGTCTCAATGTCGTGCAGGAACACGAAAGTGCGACATGGGGCAATCTCGGTACGGAAATCATTTATGTCGTGCAGCGAGGCCACTTGCTCGTCGAGAACCTGAGTGTTGTATTTCACTTTGACATCAATCTCAAAACGTTCGCAGGGTTCGATAGTCAGTTCGATACCAAGGACTTCATTTTTGAATGAGATGGGCTCTTTAATCACCAAATAATTACGGGGAGCATCCAGCTCAAGGATACCAGCCTTTTGGATAGCCTCAACAAAATACTTGCTGCTGCCGTCCATGATAGGTGTCTCCTCCACATCGATATCAATCAGCACATTGTCGACCCCCATACCACGCAAAGCGGCAAGCACATGTTCAACAGTATAGATTTTCACGCCACCTTTGCCGAGGGTAGTACCACGGGCCGTATCGATGACGTTGTCTGCATCTGCCTCAATGATGGGTTGATTGTCAAGGTCGATTCTGCGGAAACGGATTCCTGAATTTACTGGAGCCGGATTGAAGGTCAGCGTGCCGCATTGACGCGTGTGGAGACCTGCTCCCGAAATGCTGACTTTATTTTTGAGTGTACACTGTTTATCAGTCATAAAAGCATATTAGCCGTGGAACTTCTTCCACAAAAAACGTGCAAAGATAGGAATTATTCTCTTACCACCAAGAAAAAAAAGCACCCCGAAAGGTTCTACGCTGTCTGTGAGCCTTTTAGCTCCTTTATTTCCTTTTCGAGGGCAGCCAACTTGCGCGCCATTTCATCGATATGGCGGAAACGCGCGTTGGAAACGAGATATTGGCGCAAAGGTTGTATCGGCGTGCCCATAAAAGCTTGGTTTTCTTCTTTGATGCTGCCCATAATGCCGCTCTGACCGCCAAACTGTGAGCCGTCTGCAATGTTGATATGTCCGACAAAACCCGACTGACCACCGACGACACAGTTCTTACCAAGACGTGTTGAACCGCTCACGCCCACTTGGGCCGCCATAGCCGTATTCTCACCGATTTCCACATTATGTGCCAGATGCACCAGATTGTCGATTTTCACGCCCTTGTGGATGTGCGTCGAGCCCATAGTTGATCTGTCGATGGTGGTGTTGGCCCCGATTTCCACATTGTCCTCAACCACCACGTTGCCCACCTGCGGAATCTTCTCGTAATGTCCGTCGGCCTGAGGCGCAAAACCAAAGCCATCGGCACCCAACACGACCCCTGCATGAAGAATGCAATTCTTGCCGATAATCGTATTGCGGTAGAGCTTCACACCCGGATACAGCACCGTGTTGTCGCCCACAACGCAGTTATCGCCCACATATACCTGCGGATAAATCTTCACGTTGTTACCGATTTTGGCATTCTCACCCACAAAGGCAAACTCGCCAAGATACAGATTCTCACCGCATTGTGCCGACTTTGAAACAAAGGCCAGTGACGAGCTACCCTGCTTGTTTTGGCTCATCTGGTCGTAAAAGGCCAGCAGTTTGGCAAACGAGGCGTAAGCATCCGGCACGCGAATCAAGGTGGCCTGAATGGGCGCCGTCGCCTCAAAATCATCATTCACAATGACGACGGACGACTGCGTCTCGTATATGTAATGTGTGTATTTCGGATTGGCCAGGAAACTGAGCATGCCTGGGGCACCTTCCTCGATTTTGGCCACATTCCAGACCTCTGCGTTGGGGTTGCCTTCCACCTTTCCGGAGAGCAACTCGGCGATTTGCGTAGCGGTGAATTTCATGCGTTTAGGTGTTTTCTAAGGTAAACGGCTAAATCCGTATAATATTACAGCAACCGTTCAAAATCGTGTTTCAGGACAGTCACTGCCTGCTCAACCATGGGATTCGGCAAAGCGACAAGACTCTGCGCAATGATGGATACATCCTCTTCGTCCTTCAATTGTTCAAAAGTCGTATTGATTTGATTGACAAGTTCTTCCTTGGCGTTCACCACAGCATTCCAAGTGGAATCGGAAACATAAAGCTGCTGGGCAAGGTTGTGTTCAAACTCCTCCCTCACATTTTGCAGAAGCTGAAGATGGAACGTGCCTTTCTCCAAGCCTGGCACATAGATGCGCTTCACCAACTGGGGCAGCTGCACCCTTTCCAGATAAAGCAAAAACCGTTCGTAAGCCTGCACCTTCAGCGGCATGATGATTTTCAGCGCCTGCACTTTCAGTTCCATCTTGCTTGCATTGCGCAATTCAGCGTCTTTCATCTTGCTCAGACGAATCAAAAGTATCATGGCGGCAACCATCAACAAGAGGCCTGCACCCATTAGTGAATAAATAATCCAACTGTTCATAGTTCGTTCAAATTTGGCGGCAAAGGTAAGGAATTTTCATTGAAGCGCAAAATCGTTTGAAATCATTGGATCAGTTCTGCGAAAAGTACCCTTCGCGCATCGGCAAGCGCATATTGCTTTATACCAAGAACTATCAGAAAGACGAGGTTGTTACTTACTTGCTGATGTATTATATGAGGTATTTGAAAATTCCGATTTTATGCAATAAATACGCTGTACTGCATAAAAAAAATTTGCCAAATCCAAATTTTTTGCTTATCTTTGCAACCGCAAACACAAAGCCCGAATGAGATAGATGAATCCTTGTAACTATCTGTTTTTCTGAGCGATACACTATGCAGATAGACTTGCTTACCTGATTTTCTACGTAACTCACTCATTCACAATCCATTAAAGTACAAAAATCAATAGCAACGCTATACCAACTCTATACCAAGGCTATAGTAAGCCTATAGGCGCGCTCTGGTAACTCCGAGGTACCTCCGAGATACCTCCGAGATAACTCTGTGGTTCCTCCCTGTGGGCAGCGTGTGGGCAGGAGGAGAACAGGGCAATAATAGCGTGAAACCTTTGGCTTTTCATGAAATTATCCAAGAGGGGATCTTGCTTTATACCAAGGATTATTAGAAAGACGAGGATGTAAATTCCTAGTAGATGATGAGGATAATTTGTTTAGATTGTTTTTGCTGTTGAATTGGATTTTCGCGCCAAAATGTCAGAAAGATTGTGCTGAAAATAGCCATGAATAATATGGAAAAGATTTTGATAGATGGACAATGTGGCAATAATGTCGAGAAAAACAATATAAAATGACAGAACAAGACTTTTTGAACATTATCGGAAACAAGATTTCGAACGAGATGCAGAAGGCAATCATCAGGAACAACTTCCAGCCTCAGTTGGCCAATCAATTATGTAATGTGATTGATTGTCACGAAAAGACGGATTTATTTCAAAGGATGATGAATGAATGGGTCGCTTATCAAAACAGACAGTTACAAATCTTTCAAGCATATCTTCAGCGATATGGCATTTGAAAGCAAAATGAAAATTGTTGGAAATCATGGCCAAAAAGAATAAAAACACGACCGCAAAAGGAGATGCTTTTGAAGAAAGAGTTTTCAAAATCTTTCAAAAGTTGCTTCAGGCAGAAGCATT